>Ga0351958_1173_pt1 | contig 17831 bp, 18 predicted proteins | sample TotcelT113001L15_FD_206843 | JGI IMG/M metagenome (GOLD analysis project Ga0351958, IMG submission 206843) | Enriched cells from coal bed in the Powder River Basin, Montana, United States - Total cells T11 rep3 HSBNCT.T11.300.1.L15 ...
ATACTGAATTGCCTTGAGGGTTTTCTCTTTTTCTTCCGGCAGCCACGCCTTCACGGGGAGATAATTGGAGGCGTGGTTGGAGGCAAAAAACGTGTGGGTGACATTCGTGTTTTCTATCATTATATGAAGTTCTTCAAGCAACTGGTAAGGGGTTGGAACTTGAAACGTTCCTTCTTTTACTTCTGCCGCAAGAGTTGTCCCTGGCACAACAATGACGCTCAATGCCCCTGCATAATCAGGGTCAATGCGGCTCAAAAATTTACCGGTCTCTTCAGCGTGAATAATGCTCCGCTCTACTCCGCCCAGTCCGAGAAGGACCGTCACAGAGAGAATGATTCCGGCATCCTTGACCCGTTTTGAAGCCTCAGCAGTCTTATCCAACTTTGTTCCTTTATTCACCCTGTCAAGTGTTACCTGGTCTCCCGACTCCACGCCAAGGTAAATAATACCAACCCCAAGCCTCTTGAGCTCTTTTAATTCTTCGACAGACTTTTTCAGGATGGATTTCGTGTTGCCATATATTCCAATACGTTCGAGTTTGGGAAATGAGTCCTTTATCAGTTGAACAATAGGAACAAGCATCTTTTGTGGTATGATCAAGGCATCGCCATCGGCTATAAAGACCTTTCTTACATATCGTGCATAAGCCTTTGCTTCCTCAATATCTTCCTTTACCTCTTCGAAGCTTCTTACTCTGAATTTCTTTTCCTTAAATGAACCGCAGAAAGTGCATTTATTGTGGGAACACCCGATGGTGACTTGCAGAATGAGGCTATCAGCCTCGCTTGGTGGCCTATAGATCGATCCTTCGTACCTCATTTTTCAATACGGTATAACCTTTCTCCTTCCCTCAGAAAGCCATGTTTCTTCCTGACGACTTCCTCAAGATATTCATCATCCTTTTGCAGCTTCTCAATTTCGTTCTTGAGAAGTGTGTTCTCTTTGCCGAGAGCACTTATGGAGGTATTTGCCACTTTAATTCCATGCTTAACCTTGAAGTAACTGATAAGTCCTCCATCAGAGAAAATGAAGTGGAAAAAAAGGATAGCAAAAACTATGATTAGTCCATACTTACGGATTTTTTCTTCAAGCATCGCTGTATGGTAACATATTACTGACTGCAAGACAACATGTCAATAAAAGTAAAGCATTGCGGGAATGAGGCAAGAGGCTATAGGTGATGGGCAAGAACTAAAACTGCCTAAAAAAGCAGCACAGAATTATTCACTGGCCTGAGGTGCTGAAACACGAAAACTACATTCTACGGATGATCGGCCAGATGCGTGGTTTGTTGCCGGGATGGCAGTCATTTTTATCTTATAAATCCCGGGGACTGAATAGGCTCTCCAAAAGCCCATGCCCCATCGATACAAAGGCTCCTGTGGCCCAAATGTCACGGTCTCAACAACAAGGGGGCGAGAAAATTCTGGTCCCTGTACTGTCACCTTGAATTTAACGAAATCGCTCTTGTTCATTATTTCAAAATGAGCAACGTGTGCAACTCTTACCCCGGTTGTGACCCATGGAAAAATTGTTTTCATTGTGTCCGTTGTGCTTGTTGTGACATGGCACGTCATCACCTTCATTTTGGCCTTAGCTGGTTTCGATGGCTTCTCTAATCCATAGACTGAATCGATTGATAGATCATTTGCCTCTGACACAGGGCCAACGAAGAATTCGAAGGGCTCTTCGTCTTGACTAGAGCTATCAAGCAATTCACCCGTTGAAGCAGACAACAAATGGTCGTTAAAATTGATAAATCGTACAGGTTGATCCTGAATAATTTCTGCTGAAACCAATACAGGGAAAACTAACAGACTCAACAACGCATAAAATATTAATAAATTTTTTTTCGTCACGATTATTTTCCTTTTCTGAAATTTTTAAAAACATTCGATGTAATGCACATTTGATGCCTTCATAAATGTATAATAATCACAGTATATTATGATTGTTTAGGTAATAAATAAACAACGTTTATTGTAGGAAGCTCAACGGTTTATGTTGAGAAGACTCGGCAGTATTAGGATTCGTTACCCTCTCAAAGCTTACCTGCTGTTGCCATGTAGATAATAGTCTCGTCAATACCATCAAGTCCTATAATCTCATTCATATCATCATCAAAAAAGGCGCCTATAGCACAAGCACCAAGGCCAAGCGCTTCGGCGGCCAGATAAAGGTTCTGGCAGATGTGTCCGGCATCGAGATATATATAACGGTAGGCCCTCTGACGGTATTTCCATTTGCTCCGTGCAAGGACTGCTGACCAGATGAAGGTCACCTGTGCTGTTGCAACAATTCCCTGGCCAAGGGCTGCTTCAGCAAGGAATCTTGAAAATTTTCCCTTCTTAAGGAATTCCAGGTCAAATTTCCTGGGTCTGAAATGGTAAACACCTTCTTCAAGTCCTTCAACAAGCCTGCTATTCAAATATGTTTCTATTGGAAAAAGTCCCCCAGCGGAAGGAGCAGTTCTAAACAGTGTTTCGCCGTGCTTCTCTGTGATTCCCTGGGTTGCCCACAAAAGCTCAGAGAGTTCACCAAGGGTAAGGGGTTCACCGCTCCTATAGGCTCTCCTTGATCTGCGTTTGTGCATAGCTTTCCATATATCTGGGTCACCTGCGAATCCAGGTTGCGGAAGGGGGATCACGGCAAGGGGATTGTCATAATCCTTGAATGAATCAGGGAAGGTTTGCCAGTCAAGGGAATATCCGCCTATACGTTCAGGGGTATACTTGGTCTCTTCCTGAAATCTATTTCCTACACCTGGCTTCATAAAGTCGGGCTCTTTCTTGTTTTGACCCATGGATAACCTCCTCATTTCACATATACTCATTTGCTCTTTATACAGTGATTGAATATGGGTACCTGCAGCTGCCCTGTCAATGGGTCAAAATGGGCTATGGGCAATAGAAAAACCCGAAAAGAACGAGAAAGCAATTACTGTGAGATTATTTTATCTATAATCTATCGCCCATCGCTTATGGCCCATTACCTGGATTTAAAATTAATTTTGTTTCCTAACGCTTTTTGTTATGATAAAAGTATAGTAAGGGGTGTTCAACTGAAAAAGAAAAATGAAATTGACAAATTAATCGCAACCCTCCAGGGCGAGGATTGGGAAACCCGACTTCAGGCAGCAGAAAATCTTGGAAAGTCAAAGGATAAAAAGGCAATCGAGCCCCTGATGAAGGCCCTCAAAGATAATGATGAATACGTTCGGGAAGGTGCGGCGTGGTCTCTCGGGGAAATCAAAGATAAGCGAGCAATACCAGCGCTCATTCAAGCCTTGAATGATCAGGATCAGTATGTCAAGGAAGGTGCGGCAATTGCTTTAGGCAAATTGAAAGATAAACAGGCGGTGGAGCCGCTCTTCCAGCTCCTTAGGAGTGACTCTGAGTCAATGCGAAGAACTGCTGAGACCGCACTGGGTACCTTGGGCGAGTGTGCGACTGAGCCCCTTCTCACCATGTTGCATGATCCGGATTGGGATGTTCGGTGGCGTGCCACCCACATCCTTGGCGAGATAAAGGATCTTCGAGCAGTAGAAGCCCTCATTGAGTCATTAACAGACGAGAATAAATACGTGATCGAAGGCGCAATAACAGCTCTCGGGGAGATTAAAGACAAACGTGCAGTAGAGCCATTAACAGAAGCCTTGAAGGATGGCAACAAATATGTCAGGGAAGAGGCGACAAATGCGCTTGGCGAAATAAAGGATGAACGTGCTATACATGCCCTTGTTGATGTATTGTCAGATAAAGACTGGGGTGTGAGGTGGGGCGCAGCAAACGCCCTTGGCGAAATTCGGCACAAGGGGGCAATTGAACCACTTATCCATGCCTTTTCTGACGAGGTTCGGTATGTTCGCGAAAGCGCTGCCGCAGCCCTTGTGAGAATAGGCAAGGGAGCTGGCGAACATCTTATCCAGGCGCTTGAAAGCTCTGACCCGAATGTCCGGCGATGGTCGGCCTGGACTCTCGGTAAATTGAAATACGAAAAAGCTGCCGAACATCTTGCCCTGGCTTTGCAGGATGAGGACGGCGGTGTTCAATTCGCGGCAGAGGTAGCCCTCGCAGAACTTGAAGGCTGATGACGTACTCGAAAGTTGTTTTGCAATAACAGGCCCTTATCGTTGGTCTGTTTTCATGTCGTAAGGATAACGCTCAGTGATAGAAAAAAGTAAGTCTGTAACTCCCAGAAAGGCTATGACTCTTACAATGCTGAGAGATCAGGGCTCCGAGGGATTCGAGGTTTTTCTTCTCAAGCGCCATGCACAGAACATTTTCATGGGTGGAAACTTCGTTTACCCCGGCGGAAAGCTTGATAAAGATGATGTCGCTGAAGAGATTCTTGCCCAAGCGCGAGGTATCTCTGCGGAACAGGCTCGGCAGACCCTTGGGGAAAAAAATCCTGAGGATGTGAGCATCGCCTATTGGATAGCCGGCATTAGGGAGCTTTTTGAGGAAGCCGGGATTCTTCTTGCCTACACAAAAAATGATCAACTTCTTTCAATTGATGACGACGCTATGAGGCAGCGATTTGCCTTTCATCGTCGCACCCTTCAGAAAGGTGAAAAAACTTTCCTTCAGATAATAAAAGAAGAGGGTTTAACACTCGCCCTTGATCAGTGTTTTTACTATGCCCATTGGATCACCCCTGAGGCAAGAAATGTCAGGTTTGATACCCGTTTTTTTATTGCCCGAACCATACCGAGCCAGGAAGCAAGTCCTGATGCAAAAGAAACAACAGAAGGTGTATGGTTGACACCAGCCGAGGCACTCCAAAAGAACTTTGAGGGCACCGTGGCATTGAGTCCCCCAACGCTGAAAACACTCGAGGACCTGTCAAGGTTTCATTCAATAGACGATGTTCTCTCGTCGTTGCCAGGACTAGAGAAATCTGTCATTCTCCCCATTCTTCTGAATCCTCTGGCTGATGAAGCCCTCATTTTTCCCTGGGATCCTGAATACAAAGACTTCCAAAGTGGCACATTAATGCAGCCCACAGACCATGGATCGCCTTCCGGTCCTACTGACAATACAACCCGTCTTGTCCTGAAAGATAATCGCTGGCTACCGTTTGTAAAATCCAGTAAATAGCAGTATGTCGTATATAGTATATCGAAAGAACAGGGATTCAACTACTATATGCGACCCATAAACAATGATTTACAGTCTTTTTATTGACGATATACGATATACGAACGACTTTATGCGTTCCCTATAACAACATCATGAAGATCATCAAAACCATCGTCTTCTTCGTAATCCTGGCATTTATTGCTGGCATCGGTTTCTTCATGGTCTATCCTGACGTCTCCAAGCTCAAGAAAGAAAACCCCAAAAAGACGTCCTTCATGGAATATCGCGAGGAAGAGTGGAGGAAAAAAGGAAAGAGGGTAAGGCTCCAGAAAAAATGGGTTCCCTTATCCCACATCTCTCCATATCTCATGAAAGCAGTGATCATCGCAGAAGATGATAAGTTCTGGTCTCACAAGGGTTTTGATCTCGATGCAATCCAAAAGGCTCTGGAAAAGGACCTTGAAAAAGGCAAGTTCAAGTTCGGAGGAAGCACCATTAGCCAACAGCTGGTGAAAAATCTCTACCTAACGCCCTCCAAAAATCCTTTACGAAAGGCGAAAGAGGCTGTCATTACCTGGCGCCTGGAAAAGGCCATCAACAAACGAAGGATTCTTGAGCTCTATTTGAACGTGGTAGAGTGGGGGGGAAGGCATTTTTGGCATTGAGGTTGCCGCACAACACTATTATAGTAAGCCCGCAAGCGCCCTCAGCCCTCAGGAGGCTGCCCGGCTCGCAGCCGTATTACCGAACCCAAGAAGGTACCGCCCTACCGGGCCATCAAAGTATGTGGAGAAGCGGGCAACGATAATCTACAATATAATGGTAAAAAGAGGTATTGTTGTGCCGGAATATGAGGATGTAATGGAGGAGAAAGTCACACTCGATATCAATTTGCCATTGGATCAAAGTCGCTAAATTCTACCAAATTAATAAAAGGACCTGCCCACAGGGTTTACCCATGGGCAGAACCGTTTTTCATTCAAGACAAGAAGCTACACATTAATAAAACTTAACCCAGATTGAATGATTAAAGCCAGGAGTAAAGGTATAGGTATAAGTAATTGGTTCACAACTTTCATAGGTATAATATGGAGTTTCGGTATTGCCGTCGATATAGACACGAAAGAACGTACAAGGAAGGACAGCGGGAGTGATAGCAAATTCCTGACTAACATTACTGGGAACAGATACCCAGGGACCAGCCGGCGTGACGGTGCCTGTGCGAACCCCCATATCCGTCTTTACTACCTGAATGATATTCCGAGCAGGACACGGAGTATCTTCATTAAAGGGTAGGTTTTTTGCTGTTGTCGTCTTAGCTTTAAAATTTTTCAGACCGTACAGAGCGTAATTGGTATAGCTCCCGGCAGGTTCTCTCTCCGCCTGTCCTCCAAATCCTTTGAAGTTTATCTTGTCATTCTTGATCTTCATCTCCCCGGGGGCCGAGACAGAGGTAGAATAGATACCGCTATCGGGATCATAACCCTGCATTAACTCCATGCTAAACCAACCTGCAAATTTCTCCGAAGTACCGGCTGACTTCTCGAAAACAGCCAAACCAGCCCGAGTTGCCGTTTTTTCCTTCTCGTACAGTTGTACGAAAAACTGGTTACTGTAAAAAGGACCGTCTACCAAACAACCATATAGCTTGATTGAATAGTTATCATCTTTTCCGGCCTCTGTCGACTCAGGGCCATCAGCGAACTCCATTCCCTGAAGCTTGCCGGTAAACTTTAACCACGTGCCGTTCAGTCCACCGGTTACCTCCGCCTGGACCGTATAAACACCGACCACCAAAAAGAGAATTATAAAAACACCGATACACATTATAGCCTTTTTCATGTTAGACCTCCTTGTCTTAAAGTCTCTCACTTCCTTACTTTTTTTTGTAACGTACATTTGCCCAATCTTATTGATATACTTTTATAGCAATGGCCAGGCCGTGTCAACCAGTATCTTTGGCCAGAGAGTCATGATTAAAGTCATTGCTAATGGAATTGTTCTGAGATTCATACTTTCAAACCAGTACCAAAAGCAATCCCTGGAATGAACCTTGTGGAAAAGACAGAAGCTATATAGCTTCTGTTTCCTTCTATTTTCTCACCTTTATCATTATCAATGTTTTCTATAAACAAAGAGGGTGCGGGCTTTTACGCTATCGGGGAGAGCGTAAGGGATTATCTCTTCAAGAGTAAAACCATCAACATTCTCTGGCTCTTGGGTCTTGCCCTTCAGCAGAAAAGCGTGACCGCCTTTCCTGATGTGTCCAATTCCTTTCGTTAGGATGTCCGTGACACTTCCGAAGGCCTTTACTACAAGGCTCTGAACATTAATCGGTTCAAGGGACTCAATGCGGACATGGATGGGGAAAAAATTGTCAAGCTTTAGTGTCCGCTGGATGTGCCTTTGGAACTGAATCTTTTTGAGGGTCTTGTCGATTGAAAACACCTTCGTCTCTTTGTTAAGGATTTTAAGGGGAATTGCGAGGATGCCGGAACCGGAACCCATATCAAGGATTGATTCACTTTCTTTCACATAGCCGTACAAAAAAAATGCGTCGTAGAGGAGTTCCAGGACGATAGACTTTACATCCTTGAACCCTACAAGATTTATTCTTTCATTCCACTTTGTTAGTTCGGTTACATAAAGGCAAAGGCTCTCGAGAATAGGCCCGCTAAAAGGGATACCAAGAGACACCAAACCATGTTCTACGATCGTTTCCAATGCCATCTTATAAAACATAGCATAAATTTTTTCTTTCTGTTATAATTCAACAATGTCGCGCCTCATTGTAATCTTAGTGTCATGCCTGCTCATTTTTTCCTGCGCCTCAAAGCCAGTCAAAAAATCAGAAAACCCTGGAGACTTATACGTTGAAGGGGTCAACCTCATGAAGGCAAAAAAATACGATAAGGCAATCAGCAAGTTCACTGAGGTGAGGGAAAATTTCCCCTTTGACCCAATGGCGCTCATCTCGACGGTTAAGCTTGGTGACGTTTATTTCGACAGAAAAGACTATGGCAATGCCTTGAGCACGTATGAAGATTTTTTCAAGGCCCACCCGGAAGACGAGAATATTCCCTACGTGCTCTTGCGAATCGGTGAGTGCTATGAAAAGCTTGCCCTTTCAATGGATAGAGACCAGGCCTACACTCTGAAGGCTATCGAGCGGTACACCTACCTCGCCAATCGTTATCCATCAAGCAGTTATGTAGCCCCTGCTGAAGCGAGTTTAAAGAGATTAAACCAGAAGCTTGCTGACCGTGAACTCTATGTAGGCGAGTTTTATTACAAGACAAGCCAGTATAACGCCGCCATAAATCGCCTAGAGTATCTCTTAAAAAAATACCCGAGTGCTAATGGTTTAGATAAGGCGCTTCATTACATAGCCATGTCGTATAAGGCGCTTGGAGATCCTGTCAAAAGCGATGAATACATTGAGAAGCTCCGGAATGAATATCCGAAAAGTACGGTGAACAAACCTTCAAATATCAAGGGGGGGCGACAAACTCTAAAATCTCAAAATGTTGATCCGCCTACGGTAAATCTAAACTCATCAAACAGAAGGGAAATTGACTTAAGACCACAAATTGTTAATGCTTCCACCGAGGGAGATGCTATCGGAGCTACGCCCGGCAAGAAAAATGGAAGACAAACTGACAAGGATAAGGGCGGGCTCGGCTTCATCGATAAGAGTAAGCCTATCGATATTGTCTCCGACACTATGGAGGGCTTCGATAAGGAAAAAATGGTCATATTTAAGGGGAGCGTTATAGCCAAACAGGATGACCTCTACATATTCACTGATATGATTGAGACATACATGAACCAAGAATCTAATGAGATATCAAAAGCCTATGCTAAGGGCAATGTAAAGATTGTAAAACAAGATAGAACCGCAACTGCCCAAGAGGCTTTCTTTGACAACATAAAAAGGGAAATTGTTCTCAAGGGAGATGTAGTAGTCTTCCAGGGCCAGGACAAAATCACGGGGAACGTAATCACCTATTACATCAACGAGGACAAGGTTGTCGTTGAGGGAGAATCGGAAAAGAGAGCCCGGGCCGTCTTAACGCCACGCAGTAAAACCAGTGAGAAGTAAACAGTTAGAAGGGAAAAGTAGCTGCACCCACAAGCCTATCCAGCAACATTTATAATAGATTCCAGCTGCACGACTACTATTTTTTCTCGAAGTAACAACCATTGAATAAAGAATCAAGCGGAAAGCACACCCACGTCTCTGACGTTTGGAGGCCACTAAACTTCTAACTTTTCACTTTTCACTTTCTACTGCCTTACAACGCTTTTCACTGCTTCAAGAAAGAAATCTCTTCGCCCTTCACATACACAAGCGCCTGACATGCAGCTATAAGATCCGCACCTTCCTGAACCGTAATGTAGTATGAAGCAGTCCTTCGTGTCCTGTTGATCTCCCGGGACTCAGCGGTAAGGGTGCTGTTCTTTTTCGGAGCCTTCATGTAGGTAATGTTCATGTTCAGGGCTACCGCAACGTTGTCGTGGCTGTTGGAGGATATCTCAAAGGCCTCGTCAATCAGTGAAAATATTGCTCCGCCATGGGCAGCGCCATAGATATTCTCCATGGAGTCAGTGAACTCCATCTCGCAGAGGGCATAACCATCGTCAACATTTTTCAATCGAATATTAAGAAGCCTGGCGAGGGGTTCTTCCTGAACCTTTTTGAAGTAAATCGCCTTCTTGCTCTCTTCCATATCAGGCGATGACTTTCTTCAGCAGGTTCTCTACATTTGTCTTGGGCTGGGCGCCAACGAGCCTGTCTACCACTTCACCCTTATTGAAGAGAATGAGGGTTGGAATACCCCTCACGCCATATTGTGCCGGGGTTGCCTGATTCTCGTCTACGTTCAACTTCAGGATCTTTACCTTACCTGCATACTCGCCCGCTATGGCATCGATCACGGGCCCCATAACCTGACATGGTCCGCACCAGGTGGCCCAGAAATCTACTACCACGGGTGTGGTTGATTCTAAAACTTCCTTCGTAAAATCACCGTCCGTTACTGCTGCTGCACTACTCATAACAACCTCCTTTAATGATTACAGAACTTTCACCTATCAGCTTACAGCGAATAGGTTACAATTTCAACCATTCGAATGGAAACTCCATTCACAAAGCCCTATTTTCAGGAAAATCGTGGATTTTTTACCTGCCCTCCACACGAAGACCCTGTGGTTCCAAGGCTCGAGCGCTCAAGCTTTTCTATCTCATCACTCTTGCATTCCGGACAATCCGGGGGTTCTTCCTGACCGGGAACGGCGGAAAACTCAAATCCGCACTTCCTGCATATGTATTTTTCCTTTGCCATTTCCACGCCTCCTTGCCATGATGCTTGTTATTTAATAAGGATTTCTTGTCCGTATGTCAACCGCGCATGGGTCAATAATACTTCTTGACAAACCTTTTATTTTAGATATACATTTGTATACCATGAAGGATCTCACAGAGACGCAGAAAAGGATCCTTGAATTTCTCAAGACTTACACAGGAAACCATGGGTACCCCCCTACGGTGAGGGACATAGGGGATCAGTTCAAGATTTTCTGGCCTGCTGCGAGGAAACACCTCCAGTCCCTTGAGCGCAAGGGATTTGTCAGGATCAACCCTGCGCGTTCAAGGGGTATAGAGATTGTAGGCTTCCAGTTTTCGGGAGAGCGATCAATTCCTGTGGCGGGAAGGATCAGGGCTGGCGAACCCACAGTGGCCATAGAGGAGATAGATTCCCATATCCGCATCGACCCATCCCTCTTCCCTGCAGAAGATGCGTTCTCCCTGAGGGTGGTGGGAGACAGCATGAGGGATGCGGGCATCCTCAGTGGAGACTTTATGATTGTGAAACCCCAGAGCACCGTTGGACATGGTGAGATTGGCGTTATTCTCATTGGTGATGAAGCCACAGTCAAAAGGGTCCTCTTCAAAGATGAACTGGTGGTGTTGAAACCTGAGAACAAAGACATGGAGCCCGTGACGTATAGGCCCGATGAGGTTACCGTAATAGGGAAAGTCATAGGACTTTTAAGAAACCGCATATGATGCACATCGGGGAAAAAGTCAGTGTTCTTGCATCCTTTACCGCCGGTATACGGCCTATTAAATTCAAATGGTCGGGAAGGCTCATCACAGTGCAAGAGGTTACCTACACGTGGCGGTCAAGAGAAGGCCAGGCAAGTGTTCATCATTTTTCTGTGACTGATGGAACCTCTCTCTACGAATTGAGCTTCCATACGCAATCCCTGGTATGGAGGCTTGAAAACCTCGAGGCCTGAAGAGAGTTATGCCAAAGATTATCATGTGCATCGATATGGATGCCTTTTTTGCTTCCGTGGAACAACAATCAAATCCTCATCTCAGGGGAAAGCCGATCGCGGTCATCGGGTCGGGCGGAAGAACAGTGATCACCACATCGTCCTACGAGGCAAGGCAATTCGGCGTAAAAACAGGGATGAACATCTACGAGGCAAAAAAGCTCTGTCCCCACCTGATCTTCGTAGTGGCCAATAATGCCAAGTATACCCATACCTGCACAGAACTGGGAAAAATATACACCAGGTTCACACCCCATGTTGAAATCTATTCAGTGGACGAGGCATTCCTTGATGTTACGGGCACCCATCGCCTCTTCGGCGGTGTTGAAGTGATGGGAAAAACCCTGAAAGGACTCATCAGGGATCGCTTTGGCATTAACTGCACCATAGGTGCCGGGCCTAATATCCTTATCGCAAAGCTTGCAAGCGATCTTGCAAAGCCTGACGGACTCATGTGGGTCACGCCTGACGGGGTAGCAGCCCTCCTGGAGGATTTACCGGTCAAAAAACTTTGGGGAATAGGCCACCACACAGAGAAGAACCTTGAAGCCATGGGCATAACCACATGCGGGAAGCTCGGAAGGGCGCCGGTGAGCATCCTGCGAAGAAGGTTCGGCTTCATAGGGGAAATTTTAAAAGCCATGGGCATGGGCATATGCGCGCGGCCCCTGGTCATACACGAAGAGGAACCAAAATCCATAGGCCACGGCATGACCCTTCCCAGGGACATCTATGAGAGAGACCAGATTGAGATGTATATCCTTCAACTCAGCGAGATGGTGGGGCGAAGGGCAAGAAGACACGGATATGGGGGAAGAAAGGTCTCCCTTACCATCAGGTATACCGATTTCCACACCTTTACAAAACAAACCACATTGCCCTCATACACCAACGACACCCACGTTATCTACCGTTCTGCCCTTTCCATTCTCAACGCCATACGACTGAGAGACAGGATTAGGCTCCTCGGCGTGCGGCTTTCCCATCTCAGCAAAGAGAGCGGGCAGATGGTGCTGTTCGATGACATGAGGCGTAGACGGGCCCTCCTTGAGGCGGTTGACGAGGTAAATGACCGGTTTGGGGAGTACAACCTTACCTGGGCATCATACCGAAAGAAGCTGGAAATCCCCCGAGTCATCTCCCCTGCATGGCGGCCAGGAGGGGTAAAGAATATTGATGTAAGATAAAAACGGGCCCATTTATTCCTTAAACAGTTTTAACCTCAGGGAATTGCTGACAACCGAGATGGAGCTCAGCATCATTGCAAGGGCGCCAAACATGGGGTCGAGTCGTATGCCGAAGAAGGGGTAGAGCACCCCGAAGGCAATAGGGATACCCAATACATTGTAAATGAAGGCCCAGAAGAGGTTTTCCCTGATGACCCACAGGGTCTTTTTCGAAAGCCTGATGAGGCTGACAAGCCGTGAGAGGTGCCCTTTCATAAGAACCACGTCTGCTGATTCAATGGCAATATCCGTCCCCTTCCCCATGGCTACCCCAATATCAGATGCTGCGAGAGAAGGCGCATCGTTGATGCCGTCACCCACCATGATGGTAACACCCTTTTTCTTAAAGTCCTCAACGAACTTGGCTTTTTGATCAGGAAGGACCCGGTAAAAAAACTGATCAATGCCGACCTTTTCGCTGATGGTCCGCGCACCGTTCTCGCTATCACCGGTAATCATTGCTACTTCAATGCCCATGGCCTTCAGATCATTAACCACGCCTTTTGATTCGTCACGCACCCTGTCGCTGAAGCAGAGCAGGCCCATAATGCTTTCGTCACTCCAAACGAGGACGGGTGAGCAGCCTGACAGCTCCTCCTTGTGGTAGAGTTCCCTCACTGACTCATCAAGGGTCTTGCCGGTATCCTCGTAGAGAGAGATATTCCCTACATAATAGGTAGTCCCCCCGATAACCCCCTTAATGCCCTTGCCCACAATGGCTTGAAAATCTTCCACATTACTAATCCCTATTTTCAGCTCCTCTGCTTTCATTCGTAACGCCTCTGAAAAGGGATGCTCTGACTGCTTTTCAAGATTGTATGCAACGTGGAGCACTTCCTCTTCTGAATGGCCGTCGAGAGGAACGGATTCTGCAAGAATAATGACCCCCTCGGTAAGCGTCCCGGTCTTGTCAAAGAGAACGTACTTCGCCCTGTTCGTAAGTTCAAGGGCCTCAGCGCTTTTGATGAGGATTCCTTTTTTCGCTCCCACGCCCGTTGATACCATGATCGCCGTGGGTGTTGCGAGGCCAAGGGCACAGGGACATGCAATGATTAAGACGCTCACAAAAGAAAGAAGCCCATTTGTCAGCTTCGGGTCAGGTCCAAAGAAATACCACACAACAAATGCAGCGATGCTTATGAGGATGACTATGGGAACAAAAACACCGGCTACCTTGTCTGCAAGCCTCTGAACAGGGGCCTTTGTAAACTGCGCCTCTTCCACGAGCCTGATTACCTTTGCCAGAACCGTATCCTTCCCGATTTTCGTTACCCTTACTGTGACCGAACCTTTCCCATTGATTGTTCCGCCGATCACCTCATCGCCAGCATTTTTGTGAACAGGTAGGCTTTCACCGGTTATCATCGACTCATCTATATAGGTGTTTCCATCTACCACTTCTCCATCTATGGGCACCTTCTCGCCAGGCCTGATGAGGACGAGATTGCCCACCTCGAGAGTGTCCGTTGCGACCCTTACTTCTTTTCCGTCCTGGAGAAGAACGCATTCCTTGGGCGAAAGTTCGTAGAGCATTTTGATTGCTGTGTAGGTACGTGTCTTTGCCTTGGACTCAAAAAATCTTCCCAGAAGAATAAGGGTAATAATAGTAGCACTCGAGTCAAAATAGGTCATGGGCTCAAGCCCTGCCTTCATGACTATGTGAGGGAAAAAGGTGACAAAAGCGCTGTAAAAGAAGGCTGCTGATGTTCCCACCGATATAAGAGTATTCATATCGGCGGTAAGATGTTTCAGGTTGAGGAGTGTTGCCTTATGAAATCGCAGTCCAAAGTAAAACTGTACAGGTAGAGTGAGGATAAGCAGAATAAAGTTCTGGTGTTGCATGTTTGGGAGCACCATCCACATGGAAAAGACCATGACAACAGCGCTAAAACAGGCCGACCAGATGAAGCCCCGTTTGAGTTCTGCCTCTTCTTTTTTTGCCCGTATGGTAACGTCCGCCTCAAGATCCACATCGTAACCTATATCGCGGACAAGGGAGATAATCTGTTTGAGCTCAAGCTCCCTCTTGGGGAGAATAACTGCCTTTTTTAAAGGAAAGTTAACCCGTGCCTCGGCAATGTCTTCCAGTTTGTTGAGTTCTTTTTCGATCCTCGCTGCGCAAGCGGCACAACTCATTCCGGTAATCGGTAGCTCAATCTTTTCCGGCATAAGAACCTCTCGTTTTAATATAAACTGATGAAAATATAAGACAAGGATTGTTCGATAACAACGTATTGAGTGGGCCGTATCTCGCATATCTTATACCGCAACACATTAACAGTCCTGCAAACATAATGTGGACAATAAGCATACCGATGTACGAACGCCGATATACAGCTCTTGTAATAGCTGTACGGGAATGTACGATGAAGCTAAAACTCTGTTTGATTAATTCCTCTGAGAAGGGGGACTATAGAAAAAATTAAACAGCAATTTTATTGCCTTGCTGGTCTTTGGTGAACCAATCTTGGACCAATCACCCTTAATGCCTTTCAACAGTGGGTCCTTTGTACCATCAAGAAGAGATGAAGTTCCTAGCTGCTGGTCTTTCTCATCAAGGTCCATAGCAGGAATAACACGATAGAGATTGTTTACAGCATCAAGCTCCACAAGCCCAAGGGTGTAAGAAAAAACCATCATATCCATCAAATGGGAATCCTGCTTTCTTTCTTCGCTCAATGTACTTCTTGAGGATTCCCCTGTCCCTAATCCCGATTGACACCCATACGGCAATCTTTTCCGGAAGAGACCTATAACACTCAACGCCGGCAAATATTCCTTCATCAAGCTCCTCAGACTCGACAACATTGTCTATATCGCAAAAGAGGTTGAAGGTTTCATCCTCGTAGATGAGCTTCCAGCTCCACATCATGATACGCCTCCATTACATTATAATCCTAAAATGGTACGAATTGACTATAAAGTATCAACCCATTTTATGTACGAATCGATAGTAAACTTTGACTTACACCCATTATAACTCATGTATCGGATTTTACCAAAGACATTTCGTTCGTTCCATGCGCGGTCGTGAACTCCACCGATACTCCAGGCTATTCCTGCATAGCCGTTTGGGTCCCGACCATCGAGTTCAAACCTGTCATTGAGATAAATGGAGATCTTCATGGCCTCCTCAGGAGACCTTGTCCATTCTAAAATCTTTTTTGCCCAGTACATGCGCATGTACCCATGCATCTTGCCCCGCTTGACCATTTCCATCTGTGCGGCGTTCCAGAGGTTATCGTGGGTTTTGGCTTCTTCAAAATCTTCAAGGTAGTATAGGTAGGGCCTTGTGTCTTTTCTATGCTGGTCGAGTGTTTTCTGCGCCCATGCCGGAAAGCCTTCGAATCTGTCATAGTGATCATTGTAGAAACAGAAATTGTCAGAAAGCTCTCTTCGTACCATGAGCTCTTCGAGGAAAGCATCTCTCGATTCCTGTTCAGCTTTTTCTTTCACTACCTCAAGGACAATCCTCTGTGTTGAAATATGACCAAAGTGAAGGTAGGGGGAAAGATCTGACTGGCCAGCCTTATTGGGATCGTTTCTGGCTCTGCCATATTCAGTCAGCTTTCTTTCGAGAAATCGACCCAGGGCCGACTGTGCTGCTTTTTCTCCCGATTCTATCCAGTCTAATTCATGTACAGATCTGTCTGCACCAAGATTTTTCTTAATCTCGTGCCAGTCGATATGGCCATATTCAGAATTCCAGGTGTAGGGGTGCTTTTGAATCTTGGGATATTCTTCTAGAAACTCAGAGATGAGCTTTCTTATTTTTGGCCTGATTGTGTATGCCCCGTATTCCAACTTTGGCGACGTAACCCAGCAAGGGATAATATTGTGGGCATCGACTTCATAAAAGGGGATGGTAATCATTTTTGCTGTGTCATTCTTCCATTGACGTTTGAGCTTGAGGGGATCAAAATCCGTTACCAACGCTTTGCCGTGATATTGGTTTAAAAAACCTGGAATTTCGTGGTCCGGCAACCCTGTGAGGAGAAAAAACGGGATATTACGTGCCGCAAGTTCTTGCTCAACTTTTCTAAGCCCATTGAACATGAAGCCATATTGTCGCACGGTGGCATTGAGAAAATCTGGTACGAGGCAGAAAACTACTGCAAGTGGCGCCCCACTTTTTTCTGCAATCTCCTGGGCATAAAGAAGGGCCCAGTTATCATTAATGCGCTGGTCCCTGCTCATCCAATAAACAACCGGACCCGGGGCTTTGTGCCCTTCTTTTAATACCCTTATACGCTCCTTTTTTACCATTCCATCAACTCTCTCATTATAGATATTATACGATAGTTTATTGCATATAAAATGAAAAATTGTTTGTACCGTAAAAGTTACCACCTTGACAAAATCATCTTGTAATCACACTATATTTATGTAGTTTTTTGTCATATGCGCAAAAAGCTACTTTTACATAAAGTTACTCTTAATATATGAGGAGGCATTATGACATTAAGTGAATATTTTCAGACCACACAGGGTCGATGTGTTTTGGCGACTGCAGATGCAAATGGGCTAGTCGATTTGGCCATTTACTCAAGGCCAAACGTAATTGATGAGGAAACAGTTGCCTTCATCATGCTGGACCGCCTTTCTCATGTAAATCTCCAGTCTAATCCCCATGCTGCATTCCTTTTTATGGAAGCTGGAGAAAAATATGTTGGAAAACGCCTGATGCTCACTAAAATAAAGGAAGAAGAGGACCAAGAAGTGATCGAAAAGTTCAGAAAAAAGAAAAGTTACTACCTTCCTGACGATGATAAGAAAAAAAGGTTTCTCGTTTATTTTCATGTTGACAAGGTTCTCCCCCTTATTGGCGACCACGAATGACGCCTCATTCACACAGACGCCCTGATCCAAAGGCATTTTTTAATAACCTCCGGGCACCCATGCCTTTGTGGAAAAAACTATGGCTTTTTTTTAGAAACAACGCGAAGAAGATCGTGACCATGAGTTCCTGCTGCGGCCATCCAGGAGAGCCGGGGTGCTGAACGGGCAAGGATGATGTCACCGGTCGGTGAGAGAAGGATTCAAAGAATGGCTCACAGACCATCACAAAAATATGAGCAGCCGCTGAGGTGCGAACACGATAAGCAGAAGAAAATTTTTACAGGTTAGCGGATTGAGCGTTGTAGCCACCTTTGGTATGCACCGGCAGGCACCTTCACAAACA
>Ga0351958_1174_pt1 | contig 16708 bp, 21 predicted proteins | sample TotcelT113001L15_FD_206843 | JGI IMG/M metagenome (GOLD analysis project Ga0351958, IMG submission 206843) | Enriched cells from coal bed in the Powder River Basin, Montana, United States - Total cells T11 rep3 HSBNCT.T11.300.1.L15 ...
ATACAGGCTGTCAAGCCCAAGCATTATCGATTGAAACAGAAGGCAGCAACTCTATTCAGTGATTCACAAGTATGTGGTTCTGATTATTGACCATGCCCTTTTTTCTCATTATATTACCAATAAGAAGGAAGTTTAAGATGAGTAAACAGTTCAAGGTACTTATTGTCGATGATAGTCCCAACATCCTCCTTCTCTACACCTCGATTTTGAGTAGGGCAGGATATGAGGTCTTGGAGGCATCCACAGGGAAGGAATGCTTTGATGCGGTGAAAACCAATCATCCTGACCTTGTTGTACTTGATGTCATGCTTCCCGACATTACAGGTCTGGATGTCTGCAGACAGATGAAAAACGATAAGAAGTCGGAAGACATTTTTGTTATTCTCGCTTCAGGAATCCAGATAGCGTCTGAGCGTCAGGCAGAAGGCCTCGATATTGGGGCTGATGGCTACATCGTGCGCCCGATTTCAAATAAGGAGTTTCTTGCCCGGGTTCAAGCCGGGGAGCGTATCAAGCGTGCAGAGGACGCCTTAAGGGAAAAAGAAAGAGAACAAGAGGAACTTGTATCCCAGCTCAAGGAAGCCCTGGCAGAGATCAAGACCCTGAAGGGGTTCATACCGATCTGCGCATCATGCAAGAAAATACGGGATGATGAAGGGTACTGGGATCAATTAGAGGTCTACATCAGTAAGCACACCGATGCAAAATTTACTCATGGTCTTTGTCCGGAATGTTTCGAGAAGTATAGGGCCGAGATGAAAAACCTCTCCAAGAAAGGATAGCTGAAAAGCATCGGTTATCACCCTCAATGCTTCATTCCCAGTGCAAGAAACAAAGGAAGAATTCACGAAGCAAGCTATCAAGCGCTGGGTATAGATAATACCTATAAATGTAGCATCGGGGATAATGGACCTATCGATGATTACCATTTGAAATAAAGAAACGGCTACACACAATGATGAGGATGTTGAGAGACTATGTCCATAGATGATGAGATTGTGTTCGGAGTGGTGCGTGAAGTAGCCCCCCCCCATTGACGGTAAGCATTTATGGTTCTATAATGCCAGAAAGGAGAAAGACCAGTCTGAATGTTCTCAAAATCAAGCTTCTCTAAAATCAAAATCTTACGAGGATCAATATATAGTATTCCTCTTATCATGATCCTCGTCCTCCATGCTTTTTCGATAGTCTCTACATCAGAAGAGACATTGCCGGATCCGGTGACTCTGATGGCTTATATGGAAAGAGCATATGCCACTGTTTATGACTATCAAGCGAAGATCGAGGTCAGGACATACAAGGGAGACAAGAACTTTGATGCAGAAAGATTCCTGTATAGGTTTAAGAAGCCTCACCTGCTGCGAATCGACATTGAGTCACCTCGGGCAGGAATGATTCTGGTCTATCCCGATAAGAATGGAAAGGCTGTTGTCCGCCTCCCTGGATTTGCGAGATTTTTTCCGCTCCATTTATCCCCTGACAACTTTCTATTAAAAGGCTCTTCCGGGCAGCCAATCGACAAAACCGACCTAGGCCTCCTGATCGAGAATATCGGCCATAGCCTTGCGAATCAACCTTATCGTACACCAAATGTAAAAGAACAGGATGGCTATATCGTCATCCAGGTGATTGCCCAAAACCATTTCCGTGAAGGCGTAATTACCCATTACAGATTCTTTATAGACAAGGGGTGCTGGCTTCCTGTAAGGGTTGAAGAATCAACCCCCGACGGGCGTCTGGAAAGATTGATTGCCTTCAACGATCTTAAAATCAACGTCGGGCTTTCTGACAATATATTTGTGCTTGATGAACCAGAAGGAAATGAAAATGAACAGGCAAAATAGTTCTGTTGCCAGGGAATCGGAATGGTTTGTGCCAAGATTCGGCTCCACGAGGTTCAAGACCTTTATCGGACTTCTCTTCCTACCGTACACCGGGATGGTTCTCGCATTTTCACTGATTGGCTCTATGCTCGCCAGGACTGTGCTGTGGGATCGGGTGCTCGCAATCGTTGTTATCTATTTCCTCGGGTTGGGTTTAGGTGCTCATGCTCTCGACGCCCTCGGAAGCAAGCAAATTAAGCCCTGGGGAAACGTATTCACGCGTCATCAACTGTGGCTCATGGCCATCCTCTCCCTGGCAATCGCATACGCGATCGCTATTTACTATATGATTTTCTACGTGCCTCTCCTCTGGTCTATGGCAATTCTAGAAGGCTTCTTCGTTTTTGCATACAATCTTGAATGGTTCCATGGCAAGTTTCATACAGATGGATGGTTCGCCTTTTCGTGGGGTTTCATGCCGGTTATTTCCGGGTACATCATTCAGACTAATAGAGTTTCTCTCGAAGCCCTTGTGGTCGCAGGCGCCATGTCCTTGTTTGGTCTCATCGAGATAAAAGCTTCTCGTCCTTACAGGGATCTTAAACGACGCATGGGGGAACTTCAGGAACATGAGGTTTGGTTGATGAAAAGATACGAGACTATATTAAAGAGCATCAGTATTGGAGTGATGCTCCTCGGTGGAGGATTAGCAATATGGCGATTACAGGGATAAAACCACCAGGTGTTGGTAGTCTTTCCGGAATTGATGGAGCCGGTGTAATATTGAGAACTTTTGATGAATACAGGGAAATGGTAAGCCCTTATCTGGAAGATGCCTTCAATAGGGTCCTGTGCGATTCGCTGGGAAGTATTGCCATGAGGCAGGCAGACACCTTACTGATCGCCCTTCAAGCCGGAAAGAAGATCAGAGGAGCCCTTACCTGCATGATCTGTGAATCACTCGGAGGCACACTAGAATCAGCCATTCCAAGAGCAACAGCAGTCGAGCTGATCCATGCTGCAACGTTAATTCACGATGATTTTGTGGATCAGGATCGAACTCGGAGAAATTTACCTGCTGTCTGGACGATAGAAGGGGCCAGAAGGGCAGTCCTTATAGGTGACGTCATTTTTGCCACTGCTATTGAAACCATGAGTATCATTGGCAGAGACGATGGCCTAGTTGTGGCCAAGGCCATAGCAGAAATATCAAAAGGGGCTTTGCACGAACCGCTGGATTATAGGGTACTAACACAAGAGATAGAGTCCGGCAGGACAATAGGAGCGCTATACGAAGATATTATTCGCCTCAAAACAGGCATACTTTTCGGAACTGCATGCCGTCTCGGTGCTATAGCGGCTCAGGCTGACAGCGTTATGCAGGAGGCCTGCTACAAGTATGGCTTAAGGATTGGTGAAGCATACCAGATAGCGGATGATCTTCAGGATGTTAAAAAATATCTGGCAGGGGAGCCTGTCCGGCCGGAACAAATGGCAATGCTGACCCCTGCACTTTTGCATTTCATGGAAGATGTCTATCCGGTTATCCTTGGCCTACTGAATGGAGAGAAGACCACCATCGACAACCAATCCCGTCAACCATTCATCGCTTCTGCAAAACTCATGGAAATGGAGATCGAGGGCCGCTTGAAAGCCGCTGTATCTGAGATAGACGAAGCATTGCTGAAGAAAGGTTTTGGCGAGATGCTTCAGGCAACACCCCTTCAAATAATAATTTTGTTTAATAGAGCCTGACAGAGCTTTAAGCTCTCTTTGCAGTAACGATTGCAGAGGTTCCTAATGTGAGGTATTCCACGGTTATGTTCGCAAACCTGTTTGTCTCTAATGTCTTCACCAGTTGGATCACCCAACGGGTCGTGCGAAGAAATCCAGGCAATTCATAAAAGACCGTTTTCCATTCAGGGTAACATTGCTTCCCAATTGTCTGGAGGACTTTGAAATAAAATTCCCATACAAGAGCAAATGTTTGATTTGCCGGGTAGGTGAAATCATGAATGATCAGGCTACCACCTTCCCGGAGCATACTCCGTGCATTACCTATCAGGATTTCAAGATCTGCGTATTTTGCAAGGTAGGATGATGTGATACAGTCAAAGGTACGATTCAGAAGAACCTCTTCGGCCTTTCCTACAATCAGCTCTACATTATTGAATCCCCTTTCTTCAGCTTTACATTTTGCAATGGCCAGGTATTCTTCCGTTATGTCAACCCCTACAATCTGGCTTGCAGGATACTTCTGGGCCATTTTAAAGGTAAGGATACCTGTTCCGCATGCCTGATCCAGGATACAAATCGGCCCTTGTGGAATTTTTGACAATATCCTTTTCTTCCACAGGCTGTCAAACCCGATTGTGCATAAATTTACTATCTGGTCATAGCTTGCACCTGTTCCCGAAAAAAAACGTTGCACAATATCTGCACTGGGCCCTGGTTCCCGAAAGATCATTGTAAATGTTTCAAAAGGATCGCCGCATCTCTGAGACGTACTTCCATTCCCATCCTCCTTGAATTTTTTCTTAGCACCCATGCATCTCCTGGTCGGAGGCTCTCATTATTACGCAACTTGTCAATAACCTTACGCTCAGGACCCATCCAGCGGAACTCCTTTTTTATCGCCTTTGCGTATCCGGAAGGATCATTCCAGTGCTTCAGCAGAATCTGCGCGCTCTTCATCCCTGAAACAATGCCATCCCCCGCAAGGGGTGCAACACAGCCAATGGATTCTCCAACTCCCCAAACCTCATGTCCATCAAAGGCAACGAAAAAGGGTTGCGAGTGTTCAGGTCCAGTCAAACGTATAGTGCCCCCGCAACCGCACACAATATCTCTTCGTGGTACGTTATGTATCCAGGCGAGTTCTTTCAGGATCTTCAGAGGATCGGACAAAAGACTTCCGCAGCCAACATGATATGTGTTGCCGGCAAGTGGGAAACACCACGCATAACCGATCTTCCCTAACTTAGTCTCGTTGCTCCGAGGCACATTGGACTTTATTCTAAATTGGGTGCACCGCAGCACTATGTCATTCTCAATGGGTGGCAGAAATCTCCTTGCGACACCGGTGGCATCAATGATCCTGTCGTATTTCCCTTTATCTGGCCGAGAATAACTGACCTCTACCCCTTGAAGAAGTTCGCTGATAAGTCTTTGCTTATCAATAGTCATGAGGCTGGCCTTAATCTGGATACCATCCATGATTACATGATCTGATGGGGTCAGAATGTAGAGCGAAGCGTTAAGTCCTGATGCATTGACAAGTTCGATAAATTCATGCGATGTACCCCAGGCACAGGGACTTATGCCACAAAATGTTCCAGGCTTTTTGTTGAAGATATCGACCCTCTGTCCCTTACGATTCAAGAGCCTATAGAGGTAAGCGCCGGTGATGCCAGCCCCCATGATAGCCACATTCAATCTTTTACTCCCTGAATTTCGTTAATGAACTCTCCAATCATATTGGATGCTAACGGAGAATTAATTTTACACATTGTAGTCCTGCGATGCAATACAATCAAGCATTTGTGGAGCAACTAACCGCTCCAGCGAGATTCTCCATAAGGTGCTCCTAATGGTGCTGATTACCAACGGAAACAGAGCCCATAACTTCTTCCCAAGTTTATGCACATCTTCCGTACCTGCCCCTCTGTGAATTCAACGCTTAATTAAGTTAATATTCTTGCTGGTTCCTGACCGAGTTCATAGCAGACAATAGCCGCGTACCTAAAACCCGAAAGAGAACCCTGCATTCAAGAAGACGCTCGATCGGTCAGAGGGGCCAGAAAACTCTGAACCGACCCCAATGTCCAAAACCAAACGTTCTCGAAGTTGATGTCGAAGACCGATCTCTCCTCCGACTGTCTTCTTCTCGCCCCGCCTGGATGCCTGTTCCAGATAGGTGTCCGCGAGGAGGACTGTCCTTGTATGCATCGGTGCGCCAACCGGGTATCCTCCACCAAAGACGAATTTGTATCGGCCGCTGCGTTTATCCCGGTTGTGCCCTCCGATAAACTGATACCCTGCATTAAAGCTGAGGATGAGCCGATGAAAGGATTTGGTGACTATTCCGGTCACCTCAGATTCGACCCCGGAAGAGTCTACTCCTGTGGGAAGTTGTAAACTTCCCTTGAGGGCGAATGCGGGAAGTGTAAGCGTCTCCTGGTTGAAATTGTATAACGCACCGACGCTGACATCACCCGATTTGACTTGACTATCTATATCATGAGGGCTTGTAAAGAAGGTTGTGCCGAGTTCCAGCTGTGTATTGGGGAAGATGCCATAGACGAATTGAACAGGAAAGAAGCCATGGCCAGAAGAGTGGCGTCTCCATGCGAATCCTGCTCCAGCCTCCACGACAAGTTCTCCCAGGGACACAGGATAGGCATCCTGAATATGGAGAGGGCGACCCTCGTCAAGGTTCCCATGATCCAGGGCCATTGCAGGTAATGTTGATATAGCCACCAGACACGCGATCGTAATTGTCACAAACCGTATCTTCATGAATATCCTCCTCAATGGCTTCCGTGTGAATTGCCAGGGGGATGTGGATAGGGCGCTTCTTTCTGTAAACCAGGTTGAGGTGTGAGTCCCAATGCCTCCTGCACAGACGGCGGGCGCGGACCCATATCTATGTGCATCTCATGGGTTTCCATAGGGGTGTGATATTCCACATAACGATCCTGGGGTGAGTGATTACTATGGAGGTAGATCGGCAGAATGCGGAGTATCCGGGCACGCTTGTCAGTGATGGTTGGATAAATTTCCGGGCTGCTGAGGACATCGTCCAGATTATCATGGAGCATGTGCAGGTTGTCAAAGATGCCCGCTGCTTCCGGAAAGCGCCTGCTGAATTCAGGCGCTGCCTCCGCCATCATGGGCATAAATTTCCATTCTATGGGGGGATTGCGAAGGTAACTGTGGTAGTGTTCTATGACACGCGGTAGAAGTTTCTGCTGGACGTCCGCGCCTCCCTTGAGTTGGACATCATAGGTAGCGGCCTGCAGCCAGTGATAAGCCCATATCTGGGTATTGAACTTGGGATACTTGTGCACAAACGATTTTGATTCTTTGAAGCTCCATAGCCTTCCATGGTGATCAAGGGGATGATAGGTGATAGCTTCGGGTTTTTCCAGATAGTTGTCCAGGATCGAACGGTAAGCCGCCTCTTTGTCGGCAACGTTGTCTGCGGCGAAGAGGTCATAGAGGCTCCGGTGGAATGTATGGGCCCAGTGGAAAGTCTTTTGCACTTCCCAGGCCAGACGAACAAAAGTGGGTGCGATCTGGCCTTCATCGGGAGGCACCGGAGGGGAACTGAATATAAAGTCAAGAACCTGGAGCCGCGCTTTCTCGACCGCTTTCTCATCGTGGGTGCTGAGGAGAGTTTCAGCGATATGTGCATGACCGAAGTCAATGCCGTTGAATTCCCGATAGAGCTGTGGCAATTCACGTTCGAGTGCCCACATCCAAGGGCCGCGAGGAGGCCAACGTTTGTCTCTTGTCACCCACTGGCCCCACGCAGGCAGACAGCTTAACGCGAAGAGAATAACAACGGTGACCGAAACGTATCTACAAAAACGCAATGATACCCTCCTTTGCCGGCAGATCATATCCTACCTGTTCATCAGGCTTGTGTGCAGTATGGCCACCCCGCTCGTTTTTGAGTCTGTCGCACGTTAGAGTCTGCCAAACCAGGTGCGTGGTGCATATTGAGCAGGCGCCCGATAAATGATTCGTCAGTTCCACGATATATGCTATGTCAGCTTTTCCGGAAACAAGTATAGCCCGCGCAAAGTGCTCATCGAGAATCTCGATATTCTTTATCTTGCCAGTATGTTTTCTTTCGAAGCTTGGAGATCCTTTGTAAACCATATGTTTTGCGCCGATGTTATATTCATCAAGTTCTTGACCAACCTTGGCCCCATCCCGGCTGCCGATACAGATATAAACGTTGGAATCTTCTATTGCAATAACGCTTCTCTTTATCATGCTTAAATGTAGCCCTGTTTACGCCGTGGCGCAAGAAAATATCGTCATAACTGCCATAAGCAGCAACAGCAACCCGGCCAAGTTATGACCTCTTTCTTTCAGCATGGTAATAAGAACCTCCTTCTTTCCAATTGTATGAACTAAACCTAAGGTCTGAAAGAGCTCGCGTCAAGGCGCACCGATTCCTCACGAACGTTGTTTTGTGTCCATCACTGTTCGCGATCAACTATGGACAATCCTATGATTATTTGTGTGCCCCGCCACAGGTGGCTGTGCATCATGGAGAACCAAGCCGATGGATTGGCTTTTGAAATGGTGCTTAATGAAACAGCTGTGAAGAAACAGCATTTCAAGACATACCATCACGCTTTACACATTCTGTCGTTCGCAGGGCATGCTTCTGAAGACAAACGGCAGTCCCCGAAGACCAAATTTTTACACCCTGTAATCATCAGGGGTTTTCATGTTATTTTCCATGCAGTATGTCCATCCACCGTATGGCTTCATGTTCGCTGACATTGGCGAGATAGATCTGGGTTGTTTTGAGGTCTTAATGCATGAGGATTACCTTGAACACGATTTCGAGTGGTAATCCGGTATTGAATTTCCATGGAGTCAATATGGTATAATATTTTGCAAAAAAAAAGGGGGGGGGTAAGATGATTCTAATCAGCAAGAACCCGATCTTTGGTGGTTGGAACGGGATGGCTACGATTCAGAAAAGCCCTCCTGTGTCTGGACAAAAAAATCCCATACTCTTCATCGATGGAAAACCTATTAGCCCACAGGAGACTGCACTCGCAGAGTTGGATGTTGTAAAGGCAAACAAGAGAGAGTTAGAACTGCTCAAGAAGGGGGGATATATCAAATGACGTTTGTGTTTGCAGTCAATACGCTCAACCCTTACAGAGCCGCATTTGGTTGCCTTCTGTCAGGTCCTGAATAGCCTCCCCCGAACCCACGAATGGGATCGCGATACGTATTAATCCATCTATGCTCAGACGGACGGTAGAACCATCGGATCTCTTTTTCTTCAATAAGCCTCTGTAGGGTAGAAGAATCAACATAGTCATGGTGGTATCTTCGATGACGCTTTCGATATTGAACAAGTATGATCATTTCGATGCTCCGATTATTTTTGAAGTGTATAAAACTAAGTATATAGCAAAATAATCTGGTTTGTACAGAAATAGATAAGGGCGAAATTCCTACCTGCCAATGTTGTATAGAGACCCTGTCTACGAAACAGATATTTCTGGTTGAAGAATGGACAACATAAGCCTTTTGTGTCATACATTATAGTTAACTCGAAAATAAGCCCACGATAAAATTTTTCACGCTAAATTTATGCCGAAGGATGATCTTGCCATCTTTGCAGGCCAAGAAGGTTTTTCCTCTTTCCGCATAGATCTTGCCGGGCTTGTGAGATCTGTCCGTTAAGCAGGTTTCATACCCACCAATCTCCCAACTCTGCCCCTTATATATGCCTCGCATTTTGGGCAGGATATTCGTCCATTTGCTTGCTCCCCTGAGAAAATGCCAAATTCTTTGCACAGGCCACTTCTCCCATTCTATGAGCCTATTCCCCTCATCCGGTTGAATACTGCGTGCTCTTTGGGCGGAATATGTCTGTATTTGTGGATACCTTGGCGCGTTTCCAGCCGCTATGTTATCGAGCGCCCTGATCAGCAGTTTTATCCCAACATCCTCGATAGCCTTGCGATAAAGCTGCTGAAACGTCATCCCTAACGAAATATCAAAGCTTTCTTTATAAATGATATCCCCCGTATCCTCCCCTTCATCGATATAATGAACGGTGACTCCAGATTGAAGATCATGATTGTAATATGTCCAGAACCAGGGGTTAGGACCACGATACTTTGGCAAAAGAGATGGGTGCACGTTGATGGCTCCGCACCGTGGGATGGTAAATATATTTTTCCTCAGTAATTGAGACATATAAAAGACGACGATCAGGTCTGGATTCTGCGATTTTACCCAATCTTCAAGGTCCCTGCTGCTCCCCTCCCCCATGTAATAGTAAGGTATGCGATTTTCTCTCGCAAGGGCTGCAAGGTTCAGAGGAGTTTTTCTGACTTTGTGATACATATGACGTGCGATTCGGTACAGCAGTCTCTTTTTTTTGACTTTATCCTGCAGACGGGGCGCGCATTCGATGATACCTGCAACATGATGTTGGGATTGGAGAATGGGTTTTACAATGGGTGATATACCCATCGTGATGATAACAACCCGAAGGGTTTTTTGAATCTGGTTCATAGAAGCCCCACCCTGTTCTATCGGTTTAGATATTGGTGTTCCAATGCCCGTAATATTGATAACCATCTTAGTGGACGATTTGTCATCCATGGCTGGAAGTTTTCATGGCTCCCGAAGATTGTATATGTGGAGGGCGAACAAGTCAACCACGTGAAGCCATTGACATGAAATGTTGTAGAGACAAACAAGTCTGTTATTGCACATACAACTGTTACGCTGTAGATAGTTGCCAGAGTCACTGATTACCAACCGTAATGCGCATCATTGCAAGGGCACAAAAAAAGAAGGGGGACCGAATGCTCCGCGGCCCCTCAAGTCTCTATATCGCTGATGAGAAGAAAACTACGGATTTATTGTAAAGACCCCCTAAACTGCTTTGTTCTATTTCAGTTTATCCAGATGCACGGAGGCCGGGGCAGATTTTGTAATTGTATTAAACACCTCCGATCTTGCCAGTCTTTGGCTAATACAATTCACTTCCGAGAATGGCGTCCAAAAAATACGTTGATTGCGGGGAAAGCCTGGTTTGTGAGAAACAGGTGTCAGAAACGTGCCTACAGTCTTCTCCATATAGTACTATAACTTCTCTAAAGCAACCGCCATACGCTCAAGGGCCTCGACCAATGTCTTCCTCGGACATGCAAAGTTAAGCCTCACAAATCCTTCTCCTCCCTTCCCACATTCAGCCCCATTATTGAGCGCCACCTTGCCCTCCTTCAGAAAGAAATGAAAAGGATTTCCCTGTATTCCTGACTGCCTGCAGTCGAGCCAGGCAAGATAGGTTCCTTCAATGTTCGTCATGTTGATGGAAGGAAGCTTTTCACGCACATATTCAACCAGAAAATCTCTATTACCCTTCAGATAGGAGAGGCATTGATCCAACCACGCTTGCCCTTCCTTGAAGGCTGCCAGGGCAGCTGTCAGACCCATGATATTTACATGGGGAATGAGCCCATCGCTGCCCCTTATCCAGGCTTTCCGAAGGAGGGGATTTGTGATAACGGCGAAGGAGCAGCTCAAGCCGGCCAAGTTGAAGGTCTTGCTTGGCGACATGAAGGTAATGGTCCGATCAGCCACCTCATTGCCAAGAAGAGTTGCGATGGGAATATGGTGATAACCAGGATAGAGCAGATCGCAGTGAATCTCATCGGCACAAATTAAAATCTTGTTACGTACGCAGATATGGGCAAGTCGCTCCAATTCATCTATTCGGAAAACACGGCCAACAGGATTATGGGGATTGCAGAGCACATAGACCTTGGTTCGGTTAGTGATTGCTCTCTCGAATGCATCGAAATCGATTTCGTAGGTGTCCCCTTTTTTGGTTAATGGGGGATCAATTCGGGTGCGGCCACGGATGACCGGATCAGTAATAAAGTGTGAGTAAACAGGCGGTTGAACTAATACACCATCCCCGGGATCCGCGAAAAGATGAAATGCTAGATTGAAGCCCGTTACCACACCAGGTACAAAAATGATGTGTTCGGGCAAAACATCCCATCTATAGAGCCTTTTCAGCCTTTCCTGGATAACGCGTATGAGTTCCTCACTCGGCCCTGCATATCCAAAAACCCGATGATCCACCCGTTCATGCAGAGCTTTAATAATTGGCTCAGGAGAAACAAAATCCATATCTGCTACCCACAAAGGGATAACATCATTGCCATACCTTTGCCATTTAATGCTATCGGTACCTTTTCGCTCAATAATCTGATCAAAATCGTATTTCATCTTTTTTGCCTCAGCCCGCAGAGCTGTCTATCTCCTCTGGTGCGAGTAATACTATCGTGGCCCATTCTGTTACAACATCTTATTCGACAAATGAATCAAATAATTCTGCTCTTTCTCATTTCGTATGGGTAATTGCTTCCCCTTTCTTAATAGGCTGGGGGATTCTGCTTTCCACGGTCTTTCTTTCAAGTCCCACATCTTCCCCTCCCTGGCTTGAGGCCCCTACTGTTGGTGAGGGGAGGGGACTAAGGGGAGGGTGTCTTGTGAAGCCTCTCTCGTATCATTTTCTGTATTTCTTCCGGCAGGGCGTGGTGGCCACCACCCAACTACTTTCTTTCAAGACATACAAAGTCAACAATATATTTTCCCGCAGGGTGCTGGCGTCTGGATTTCATACCTTCAACATCAAAGGATGTTTAGCAGGGAGTGTTTGTCTTTATATTGACAACAAGCTCATTTACCTATCCATGTCTTAACTTCCCAGTCATCTTTAAATTTATCTTTAAAGAAACCATACAATTTATCCATGAGATGCTTCCAACCCGATTCGTAATCATATTGCAGCATGTCCTCTAAAAAGGGAACAACCTCGCCGAGCTTATCCTTTGGCAAATAGGCCCGTGCCTTCATTTCGATCGATTTGTTGAGCGCTTCGGGGTTCAATGCATGGGCGGTCAGCATGGCCACCTTGAGATCTTTTTTCACTGCCAGTTCGAGAAGGTCAAAACCACGGACACCCATAATATCGAGAATGACAATATCATAGGGTTTGGATTCCAGAAGTTTCACTGCACTTTCATAGGTGGTTGCCTTGTCAAGGGTACAATTAGGACAGGCATCCATAATCTCTTCCTCAAGCACCGCCAATACATCTGGTTCATCATCAACGGCAAGGATTTTTTTTCCGTTCAGAATGGATTCACCCATTTCAACGCCTCCTTTTTAATATTTTATTTAATGGAAGGAAGGCAAACTGTGATGCGCGTTTGATTTCAGGGCTTTCTATGCCCACCTTATGCTTCATCTTCCCATAATTGTGTCCTGATACCCCTAACGTCATGAACGCCGTCCACCTTCCCTGCCACAATAGTCTACTTTAGTTTTATTATGTTTCAAAGCAATATATGTTTTTAATAGCACAAATTGAAGACATGTCAAAATAATATATGAGTCACGCACATGGGTGGCAACAACTCTTGATGGGTATCTAATGCGCATGAAGTTTCGTCTGTTTCAGAAAGAAGTCCGAACAATTCTCCTGAGCAATTTCTCAAAGTTGTCTGATGGCAACAGAGGCAAGATTAGGGATTAGGGGGGTAAGGCTAAGACTTGTTTGCTTGATGAATTTCGAGGATATGCCCATTTTGTAGCGACTGCCAGCTTATTTGAATGCAAGAAAACGTCTCCGCGCCCAGGTTGGTCTCCAGGAGCCATAAACACTTATTGGCAATGCGTCTCAACACGGGCAGCGAGGTCGCTTCTTTGCCGGTCATCTCGGTAAACAGAATGCCGATGACCGAACCGTCTACGTGCCATCCTTTAATATCAGTGTCCCGTGTTACTTCTGAAAATACACCCATCATTAATTGTACGATATTGAGTCGCTCGGATACATCGGTAAAAGCGGAAAGATCGGCAAGCATTAAGTACGCTGGACCTTCTGATCGTTCGCACCTCTTTTTCTCAAGGGCGAGAAATTCATTGAAATATTCCGTGTTATACAGCCCCGTCTCAGTATCTTTCAGCACGATCTGATCCAGTTCTCGACGGTTTTTCTGCCCGCGGGTTTTTGTGTTTAACCAGGAAATCTTCCTCACCTTAACCTTCCTTCTACATTCCCTTCAACGATATGTCTTAATTATCGAAAAATACTGGTAATTTATTTAGCTTTGTGAAAAAAAATTACATGATCGGCTTTCTCACAACAGAGATAAAAATATTTTTTTACACGGATAGACGCAGATAAAAACAAGTGATGGGCATCCTCCATTGTGATAAGACGGCAATGAAGGATGCGTAAAGATATTCTTTCCGCGTTCATCTGCGGTAAAAAATAAGGGGGTAAGGAGCTAATCCCTACCCCCTTTCCCCTCAAAATCCTGCATTACTCAGTTGCTTTCTACCCTCTACCCCTTAATCCTTAATCCTAGTGTAGTGTCTCATAAACGACTGGAGTTATTTTCTTCTCCTCTTATACCAACTCAGTGTCGTGCAGCCGGGATAAATCTTTTGTAGTACACTGATAAAACAGTGCATAGCAGTATAAATGAAAAAAAACTTGACAAAAAGACACCTTATCGCAAGTCGCCATATAAAACCAGCCAATTAAAAGACAGTACACTAGCCTTTCTCCCCCTCCCCCCCCTAATCCTAATCCCTGTCTTTGTTAGCAGGGGCTTTTGTAGCTCGTCGGCTTTCCAGCTATCAAGCTTTCCAGCCTGTTAGCTTTCCCGCATCCACACTTACACGCATCCTCGCTTTTACGCACCATCGATCCGCGATGCTCTTTAATCCCTAATCCTGACTTTCTACCCTTAATCCCTAATCCTGTAGTATTATTCCCGCATTTATTATTTCTGTTTACTGCTAAACCTTCTTCTTATTCCAAAGAGACCAACGAGGCCGGAACCAAGCAGCCAGACGCTGGGCGGTACGGGAACAGGGGCCGCTGTTAGCCGAACTGTGTCGAAACCATTTATACTATCAGTATCCAGGTAGGCAACATCCCAGGTCCATCCACGCGGAGCGCCAAACCTTGGAGGCAATGTAGATTGCCACGTCGCATGTGCTCCTCGCAATGACTGTGTAAAAACGTATATGCGCAGACGAATTCAAGCAAGAAGAGTGGGAAATGAAGTAAGGAACTCAAAACGTGAATCACAAAATGTGAATGCTGACAAGCTGGCAGGCTTGCAAGCTATCACGCTACCCCAGTGATGGCATACTAAAGTTGCACTATATCGATGGAATTTTTCGTCACCCGCTCGAGTCTATTCTCGCGCACGATGAAATCAACCTCAATCCCTATGGCCCCGTATGGCGGAAGAACGAACTTCGGCTCAAAAGCAAAAACCATCCCTTCCTTGAGCGCCCTGCTGTGTCTGGCAGTTAAGACAGGCAGCTCATTAATCTCAAGGCCAAGGCCGTGGCCGATGAATGCGACCTTGCCATCACCATGACCCAGAAAATACTCTTCTAGGCCAGCCTTTTTCGCTATCTTATAAGATCGGGAGAATATTTCAGTACAATCGGTTCCTGCCTTGCCGTAGGTCATTACATCTTCTATGATTAATCGTGCTGTCTCGTAAGGCTTTCTGAAAACCTCCTGAAGCTCACCCACCACAAAACTCCTTGTCTCATCCGTAATATATCCGTTGTACCCTCCACCGTAATCAATGGTCACCGGAATCCCTCTCTCCACTTTCTTGAATGACGATCCCTGCGGTATGGCAGGCGTCACCCCTACCCCTGTTATTGGTCCATCAAGCATAGTGCTGATAGCACCCGTGTACCCGGCCTGAACCGTCATGGTCATCATCTCCTGGTTAATCCCCCGCATTCTCAGGAAACCCTGATGGCCTACCTTCCTGCCTTCGGCTACGAGGGCAGCATCGATCTCCAGCTCTGTTTTTCCCTCTCTCACAACATCTCTTGCCTTTGCAAAAACATGGGCGAGCATCTCACCGGATTTGTGAATCTGGACAAGTTCAAAGGGACTCTTGATGGCCCTCACTTCCCGGATTAATTCGGAGACGTCGGCATACCGGTCAAAACCTATAACACGCTTCAATCTATCAAACATGGAAACGGGCACCACATCAAGCTCCAGGCCTGCCATTCCTTTGAGAATATCTCTGTCGATGAGAATCTTCTTTATTTCTTTGTCGTTTTTTACGGGGGTAACTGTAAGCGGTGTCTCCATAAGTGCCCTTTCAGTACCCTTCTCCACAAATATCAAGGGGTCCTGGTCAAGGGGAACTACGAGCATACCTTTTTGCATGGTTCCGGCAAAATAGAAACAGTCCACATTCTGAATGAGTAACGCGAAATCAATACCGGCATTCGCCATGAGTCGACGAAGACCGTTGATTCTTTCCAGTAAATCATCCCTTGGCACAGGATCAAATGCACCAACTTTTCTTAGCATTTATTTATTACCCTCCATTATCGTGCAATAAAAGTAAATAAATATCCTGCAGAAAGCCTCCAATTATTCTGCAACCATGCCTTGCCTCATAGTATCACAAAACAGAGTGAGACCGAAACAATTGAGTGTTCAAATGAAATAAGCCCTCCCAGTTCAAGAGTTTTGCTGCTAAGCCGGCCCGCCTCGACAAGCAGTTTTTCGAGTATCATCGGTTGGCAAATCACAAAAACTTGAAAAAACTAATAAAGTATATTACTTGTAATGAAAAACCACGGAGGCAGAGATAAACCATGCACAGGATTACAGTTATTCCAGGCGACGGCATCGGCAAAGAGGTAGTACCCGAGGGCATCCGCGTCCTTGAAGCTGCCGGAAAGCGATTTGGCATCCAATTTCAGTGGAAATTCTTTCCTTGGGGCTGTGAACACTATTTATCGTGTGGTGAGATGATGCCTGCTGATGGCCTTGAGCTGCTAAAAGGGTACGATGCAATCTATCTTGGCGCAGTTGGCGCTCCGGGAGTGCCTGACCACGTATCCCTCTGGGGTTTGCTTATACCTATCCGCAGGTCATTTCGTCAATACATCAATTTGAGACCTGTACGGCTGCTCAGAGGTATACAAAGCCCACTCAGGGACAAGGCGCCAGATGACATTGATTTGTGTGTAGTACGAGAAAACAATGAAGGAGAGTATTCCAACATTGGCGGAAAGATGTATGAGGG
>Ga0351958_1184_pt1 | contig 16258 bp, 12 predicted proteins | sample TotcelT113001L15_FD_206843 | JGI IMG/M metagenome (GOLD analysis project Ga0351958, IMG submission 206843) | Enriched cells from coal bed in the Powder River Basin, Montana, United States - Total cells T11 rep3 HSBNCT.T11.300.1.L15 ...
GGGCAGTAGTCAGTGGGGATGGGGGTTTGGTCAGTGGTCGGATGCGGCTCAGCATTTTTTGGCCGCGTGGCTCAACTCGATGGACGCTACACAGTCCTGCCAGGGGAGTTCCGTTTGTAGATGTCTACGCTGGCCCGCGGAAACTGGACCAGAAAATAGGGCAAAGGTGAATCCTCATTTACTGGGAGATGATAATAGTCAACAAGTTGAATCTGCATAGCGTCGGGTTCAAGGCCAAGGTGGCCTTAGCGGCGGTGAAAGAGTTGGAGACGGTCAGGCCGGTGGCCGGGAACCTGCCGGGGACCAGACGCATGTTGATGTTCCAGTTCCAGGCGGTCCGCAGGTGGATGATCTCCTGGTTGATCGTCGCCGGAGACAACGTCCCCCCTTTCACGCCCTTGACTTTGGCCCGCCGGTCGATGTACTGCTGCAGCTCGGCCGTTTTCGTACGTCCTGAGATAAGGAACTCGCAGGGCAATCCAGATCAGCGTCTGTGCTACGGACGGGGATTCGTTGGCAGCCGGCAATCTAGGTTCCGGCGGCTTGCCATCGTGCTGCAGAAAGAGCACAATATCGTCTTCCGGCGGGACGGTCAGCAGTCGCTGCCGGATACGCATGAAGAGGTTATCGACTTGGTTCGCTTTGGACTCGGCTTCGTCCGGTTCGACTTTGCCGATCGTAAAGGTGTGACGTTTCCCATGGTAGAGAAACTGGCAGTACCAGCTTTCGCCTTTCTTCGGAAGGGATGCCATGCGAGCACATTTTCTGCGATCCTTCTGCAAGCGTTGGCAACCCATCGTCCGCGTCACCGCAACGCGAACCCAGAGATCCAATACTGTAAATCGTTTGAAAATAAAGACTTGCGACGAAAAATGAACGCGGCAACGTGAGCGAGAGTGGCGGAATTGGCAGACGCGCTGGACTTAGGATGCAACTCGGCGAGGGGTCTTGGTTCGTCGCAAGTCGTTTTGAGGATTTATTTTACGCCACGATGTGTTTTTGCAGATGATCGCCTTTCTGCAATTCTTCTGCAGTTATTTCCCTGATATTGCAGTCGCGTCCGTGAAGAAAAGGACTGTTTGGCGCATGTTCAGGATGACCGTTCCGATTGCCAGCGGCCTCGTCGCAGAACTACGTTCCGTGGTACAACGGCGGCATGAATCCGCAACTCAGCCCCGAAACTCCGCCAAGCCTTAACGAGGCTCCCCGGCCAGCCGCTTCAGGTCGAGGATCCACTCACGGGTGCCCAGTACGTGCTGATCCAACTTGACGCCTACGAGCAGCTGCAGCGCGCGGTGGACTACGACACGAGCAATCCGGATCCCGAGCGTTCTATCCGGCATTCGCCGCGGCCGTGAAGGATGACGTGGATGCACCCGGCATGGGAGCTCGTGACGCGGACGAGACTCCCAGAGACAGCCATGACGGTCCAACGCGGTGACGTCGGTCAGGCCCTTGACTGTGCCCTCGCTTGGCGACTGGCGGTCGCATCCTCCAGGACTTGCCGGTAAACGTTGCGGATGCTGACTTCGCGATGGGCAATCGCGGTCTCGACGGTCGCCCTCACAAGCTTCGCGTCGGCGACGCCCTCGTATCCGCTGAGTTTGCTTTCGGAGTGGAAGACGGTGGGGGCGATACGGATGGCGGAGCGACGATCGAACCACGTGCGTTCGTCGGCCTCCTCGGTGGTCTGATCAGTCACCGGGGCTTTGCCGTGCTCGCTCAACTGTTCGGCAAGCTCATGACCCAGTCCCAGCAGCGTGGTCCGCATGAGCCGGATTTCCTGCTGGCACACGTCGGCAACGCCTTCGGCCAACGCGACGTCCGAGCCGTCTGCCAATCCCGTTTCCAGGCCGGAGATGTGGTACTCCAGTTGCAGCTCAGCTGACGTGGCATCGAATCGCTCGAAGCGAGCCTCGCCAAGGGCAGAATGGGCCGAGGCAGCCGAGGGCGTATCGCCGAAGTTGACCGCGTTCCGCATGGTCGAGGGGGGAAAAGCAGGAGGCGGCGTTTATACTGCCATGCAACGTTCGTAAGTCAAGGAAAAAGTGGCAGCTCGAAACGGCCACGACGGATCAGCCAGCGGCAGATTCACTGACCATCGAGGACCGTCCGCCGGCAGAATGCCGATGAGGAGCGGGCAGCAAACCCAGGCGAGCGGACGTTGCCTTCTGAGACAAACGATGCCAGCGGCATCACCGGCATAGCACTGCGCATCCCTGATCCGTCAAGGTCGCTAAGGGGAACCGGCGCAAGAAGTTCGCGGCGCCACCGCTTGCGAACTTGCGCGGTTCCATGCTCCGCTCCCCTTCGCTCCCTTGACGGCGGGATGCTCGTGCTTGCGGGACGCGATGCCGCTTGGCATCCGTTCCCCTTTCTTCCCTATGCCCGACCGCACACCACCGCGCCGCACACAAAGATCAAGCCGCACAAGACCGTGCGTTTCTATTCAGCAGACCGATGTGCAGCCGACGAGGCGGCAAAACAAGAGATCCGCGGGAAGTCCTGCCGCGTGGCGGTTGTTCTGCTCGACGATTGACCGCGACCACGCACTTCGCTTTTCCCTACTCCATCGCCATGCAAGAATACTGGTACATCGCGATCGATCGCGACAAGCGAATCATCCCCGTTTTCGGCCCGTTGGCCGTTGCCAATGCCCTCGGCCTTCCACATTCTTACCCATCCACACCATGACCAGCATTCCTGTCGACCTGACACTACTTGCGGACGAGGCTCTGGAAGCATTCTGGAGCACGCTCGTACGTCATTTCCCAGACGCAACCACCGGCGACCTCTCCCCTGAGCGTACGATCGGTCTGCAACTGGCCGCCGAAGAAGCCATCAAAGAATGGATCGGGAATAACGCGCAGGTGGACTCCGCGTTGCGTCCTTAACGCCCAAGAGTGGACTTGGCGTTGCGTTTCACCATTCACCTGGTGGACTTGGCGTTGCGTTTTTCGTCGGAACCAGAATCATCGCCATTGCAGCTTTTCCGCGAGAGCATGCCGCGTGTCGGCCTTTGTTGTCCAACGCCATCGCCTCCGGCAAAGTATCTGTATCAAATCATTCTGTAAACAAAGCACGGCTGCTCTTTTTGAAAATCGATTTCGATAGGTGATCGGCTCCGCTGAGAGCGTTCTCATTGCCCGAACTTGTCCTGCAACCGGGAAACGTCCAGCCGCTCGAACCCGCCGCGATCGGTTTGCGGATGTTCGCGGCGAAACCGGTTGAGGAAGTGCAACCGTGCCATGTATTTCCCAGATTCTTCGGCGTCCTCGCGGGATTTGCCGTGCTGGAGCAGGTCGTGCATCACCCGTTGCGCGACCTGCTGGAATGCCTCGCGCGCCTCGCCTTCCAGGTATGCCCGGAACGCTTGTTCTTCGGACTCCGCTCCACCCGTACCGGCGACACTGGCCAGATGCTCGCGGTCGGCCTCGCGCTGCCGCCTCAATTCTTCCCGCCGGAGTTCACGCCACCAGTCGGGTGCGGTCCGCGTCCCGGCGGCCGCGTGCCGGACGTTGTCCACGAAGTAGGCGGCAGCAGATTTCTTGAAGAATTCCGCCCCGTGTCGTTCCCTGGCAGCCAGAGTGATGTCCGCCCACTCCCGCACGACGTGCGGTCGGTACTCGCGCAGGATCCGGCGGATGGCCGCGTCGTCGAAGCCGATCGACCGTAGCGGGTCGACCAACGGCGATTCTTCGGCTGAGAGGGGAGCGGGCTTGCCCCGTTTTCCCTCGAAATACGGGCCGCGCGTGAGGGCCAGACGGTACTTCCCGACGCCCTGTTTGACGAACAGTTCCTGCGGTCGTGTCGCTTCCGTCGGCAGACGGACAACTCCTTCGGTCGCGAGCCGGTCGATGCACCGTGCCAGTTTGACTTTGAGATTCCGCATATCCACCGAGGGGGAGAATCCGAGCACATCCACGCAGAGCCGGCCAACGTCGAACGTCGGCGAGACGGTGGAGCGGTAGAAAATCTTCTGCAGCAGAACGAAGAGCCGGCGGCTGGCGAAATCCAGCTTCCGGTAGGTGTCCAAGTCGAACCACAAGCCGCCGCCCGTCGCCTGGCAGAACTCGAAGAACTGCTGGTCCCAAACGAACCGCCAAGTCCGCGACGAATCGGCGTCGATCGGCAGGCTGTACTTGAGGAACCCCAAGGCAACGTCGCGATGTTCGCCGCGGATCGGATCGTAGAACCCGGTATTCTCATAGATTACGCGGGACAGGCGGCGAACCGTCTCGCGGAACAGCTGGTAGTCCCGGCCCCCTTTCGAGCCATTGCTTTCGATCAAGCCAAGCTGACGCAGGCAGTAATGCGGGGTGGCCTGGAACTCCGTACTCGGCTCCTGCTGGGAAAAGGTCAAAGCCAGCAGGCCCCAGAGCGTGAACTCATCCGCCGCCGACAAGCCGGACGGGCAAGTCACCCGCACGTTTGCCAAAACCAGGTGGCCCTTCCGGTCGCGATACCCGTACGTCGTCCCATGGACCAGGTGGTCGCGCAACGACGCCACCGGGTCGAGCGGGCACAGGGCATGCTCGACCAGTGACAGCTGGGCGCGTCCGCTGCCGACGTGCGGCACAAGCGCGGGCTTGGCCGCGGATCTCGAACGCTCCGTCGAGCCGGTGGCGAAGGCCGCTTGGGGCGCATCGGACGTCATTTCCGAAGAGTTTACGTCGCGTCCCGCCGTGCCCCGTAGGACTTCGACTTGCATGCCGCGTTGTTAGTGGTCTGGCTGGCATCCGGCAGTGTAGGTCGGGATCTCCGAGACCGACGCGGGCTTGTTGTCCGACGCCAATTTCGAATGCCTGGTTGCTCGGAGCAACTTTCGCCAAATTTGGCTTCTGGACGCGAAGAACGCCAGAGAATTGGTGCCCTTCCCGTGTGCCGCGATGCGTTCCCCGCAGCTCTGCCCGCACACTACTCGGGCTTGTGGTTCCCCTTAACCATGCCCCTCACCCGTTCCAGCACTTCGAGCACGTCGGCGTCCGTTACTTCCCGTTTGCGGAACGTAATTTGAACCGTCGCCGGTCCGGCCAGATAACGACGGACCGTCGACCGCCCGCCGCGTGCCGGCTGCCCGGTCCGGCTCTGCCTCCAGCGCGCGACATGGCATTCGGCCTCCGTCGCAGACATCTGGCCGGTTTGGATCTTGTCCACGAATGTTGGCTGTTCATCGGCCGGCAGCTGGGCAATTGCGACCAGGTGTCGGCGAGACAACGTGCCCGCCGCGGCGGTACGAGCCTGCTGCTGGATCGCGGGGGCCACTTTCTGGATGGAAAGCAATCGCGAGATTTCGCTCTTGGGCTTTCCGGTCAGCCGGGCGATATCATCCTGGGTCAGCCGGTGCTGGTCACGCAATTCCGCCAACGCGTCCGACAGTTCGAATGGGTTGAGGTCGGCCCGCTGCCAGTTCTCGACGATTTGATCCACAAGGATCTCCTTGCGGGGCAGAACCCCTGCGGCATCTTCCACCAAGCATGGAACTGCCGTCAGGCCGGCCGCCAAGGCAGCGCGATACCGCCGTTCGCCGGAGACAATTTGGTAGATGTTGTCATTGGCGACGAACCAGACCCGCAACGGTTGCTTCAGGCCCCGTTCCAGCACCGAGGTCGTCAGTTCCTTCAACTCCCCGTCGTCGAACCCGCGTCGCGGCTGCTTGGGATCAGGACGAATGCGGGTAACGTCGATCAAGAACGCGCCCTTCAGTCGCTGGCGGCCGGCCTGTAACGGATCGCCCGCCGGAGTCGTCTCAAACGGCAACGGCCCACTTCTCTGGAAGGTCCGCTCGGCGGCTGCCAACGCGGCTTGCGCCGAGTTGCGCGCATCGCCGGAGCGTTTCATCGAAGAATTCGCGGGCGATACGGATGGCAACAACGGCCGGGATGTGGTGGGTGAGGAGGACGGCATCGCGGTGGGACAAGCTGAACTGTGCCACAACCGCCCCCCACACGTCAAAATCATCCACTGCAAAGTGGTTGCGTGACTGGCCTGGGCGGCTCTACCGCTCACGCTCGTGCCTCAACAACAGATGTTGTTCCGCAACGTCCAGCTGCACCCCATAAATGGTGGTTATTCGACGTGCTTCATCTCGATCATAACGTTTTTCGACACCGTCCGCTGCCACCGCGATCCGTGACCGGCGGTCTTGTCGCACTGCGATCGCTATCTGGAGTTTTAACTCGTTAATTTGGAATCCATCGTTTCTGAACGAGGCTATGCTACTCAGGTGTGCGCCACCCGTGCGCGTAACAGATTTGCCGGTTCTTGCTTGGATCTCCAACACCCAAGCGCGCAAATGCGACGAGTTCTTGGGGCAGGTGGTCGTGGAGAACTCCCCGGATTAGCTAGGCGTCGCAAGTGCCCGATGTGGATGTGACCCAGGGCAGTTGGCCAATCGCAGTTTGTTGCTTGGGCGGGCGCGAACTGTGCGCCTTACGCACCTGCCGTTACTTGCTTGGGTCGATTCCACCTCCACGCGCAACGGTAGTTACGCAAACTGCGGCGGGGGCGCCACCTGGCGCGTCCGAGTCCGGTGGTAGCTTCCCGGCCGCCTTTCGTTAGTAAGTCCAGTTCCCTAACATGTGTCTTCCCTGTTTCGGCGGCAGAATAATTGGTCGCGTTCGTGGAATGTCCAACGATGCACACGGCGATTCAGGGGACATCGGACATGGGATGATGCGCTTCGGACGATCCTATCACAGCCGTCGCCGCATGTCAGGCCATCGTCGGAACGCCGTACGTCTATGCTGTACAGAACGTTGTCATCGGGACCCGACGTGGCTTTCACAGCATGCTCGTGAGTCAAAATCAGCGCGACGTCGCGGTGGAGCGAGCTGGCGCACCCCCGGGCGGAGGGGGTGTGTAGCTGGCGGTCGTTCGTTGGCGGTTCTAGGACCGGAGGCCGGCCTGGGCTCGGCTCGGGGAGGCAGGCGTCTCGATAAGCGGAGGGACTCGTCGCAGAACCTAAGATCACACCGCCGAATTCGTTTTGGAGATTGTCGGCACGCTTGAAAGGGGCCTGGTGGGTGCAATCTGAGGTGGGGGAGATCGCAAGTCGGGCGCCAGCCCGTCTCCGGCGTGGGGCGCCCCAAGTCGAGCCTCAGCATCCGCAACGCCTACCGCTCGAAGAGGCGTCACATACTTTTCCTCCCAGAACCATCCGTTCCGAGTGCCAAATCCCCCCCCTCGCCGTTGACTGGCGAGCCGGCTGCCTTCTAACCATTTCGCCGGAGCAATTCCCGTTTTTCAGGGTTGCGGTCCCCTCCGATCGTCGATAGAATGTTCCCAAAACGCCCGGTTGTTCTAGCGTCATCATAATGCTGGCGGGAACGAATCTACGATCTGGAGAGTCTAAAATACACAGCTGAAACACCCTCCGTTCCCCGCCAAGCCCGTTTCCGTTTGACTTGTAGGCAGAGTTCCCCGGCTTGCACCTTCTCCGAATGCCGTTTCGAGGCGAAGGCCCGCCGAGCTACACAGCAGGTGACCGATGAAACAGGAAGAGACGCCTTTGCCAGAATTTCAAGCGGGTGGTGCCGACAACAGCACCAAGAAGCCGTCGCCAAAGGGGGCAAGAAAAGAACATTGCGATGTCTCCATCGGCAAAGTCTCCGGATATCGCCGCACCAGAGAGTCTAATGCCACACCTGCGCCCGTCAAGCGGAAGGTGAGACGATCATCAAGGGTAACCACGCCGCTGCCAATGGGGCCACCTATTCCTACCAACTACGCACGATGGCTGTTGCGTCGGAGTGGTCAGCTCGAATTACCTGACGTTCAACCCAGGCACGGCGCCGACATCGACCTATTTGATGTTTATACGCCGTTGATCACGTCTCAAACTCCCGATGTCCCGTTTGGTGTCCAAAGCCAGCTTGATCAAGAAGCTCCCAAAGACAATGGTTTGAGCTTCCGCCTACTCACGGACCTACTTAATTCACACTCCATCTATGTTTCCGGTCAACCAGGTTCTGGCAAATCCCTATTCTGCCGCTGGGTAACCTGGTTGATCTGCAACGGGGAGATGCCCACCATCAGTATCCCACCACCCAGTGAATACCAAGAGGGCTTTCCGGGTCAGCTGAAAGGGCGACTCCCGATTCTCGTACGTCTGCGCGAGTTATGGCCGCATGTGCAAACATCTCCCAGTAAAGAGACGTTGACTTCGGATAGTCTTGAAGATGCATTGCGAAGGTGGTTGGATTCGCAGAAGGCGCCAGGCACGGATGGAGCGACGTTGTCAGCACAGTTACAACGTGGGACGACGTTACTGGTCTTAGACGGCATTGACGAGGTACCTTTTTTGCAGTGTATCGCGGATGAAGAGTACTATCCTCGTGCAATGTTGTTAGATGGATTAATTGATGCGGCCCCTCGTTGGACGAAGGCCGGCAACCGTTTACTGATCACCGCTCGATCTCATGTACTCCCTAGTCAAGACCAAGATCGCCTCGGGCTGAAGCATGTTCCAATTCTTGGTATGACTTCACCGCTGCAAGAGCTCCTCGTCCGGCGATGGTTTGTCCGGCACGAGAGGGACTCCAGCCGAGGACTCGAGACTGCAGCAGCCATGATTCGCCAGCTGCGCTCCGAACAAAGCCTGGACGAGTTGGCAACAAACCCCTTACTTCTTACATTGATGTGTGGATTTTACGCCGATGGCAAGGCATTGCCGGAGAATAGATACCTGCTGTACCAGCACATCCTAGAGACACTGCTTGCCGGCCGTTATCCAAAGACCGAAGAGCAGACAAGAGTTCGCGGTCGCCTCGGGAAAATAGCTTTGGGCATGCACACTGGTGATACGCTGGCGCAATCGCGTGAGAGTCCTGAATTCGTCGCCCCCATGCTGGAAGTAGACCTTATCCTTCAGGCATATCAAGAGGTCGACCAAGAAACCGACAGTGGACGTCGGGCTGTCATTAAGGTGCGGGAGGAGTTGCTGTCGAAATCCGGTCTCCTAGTCCCTAGCGGCCATAGTCAAGCGTCCTTCTATCATCCGACTTTTCAGGAGTTCCTGGCCGCCGAACGTATTGTGAAGCTGTTCGCGCACACACCTGATAAGTTCATTGACGTACAGGTGAATCGGGGTGCGGCGCCCGGCTGGCGTGGTACACTGTCACTCGCATTCACGTCTCTGATTTGCAGCTTTAGCGAGGAATTGGCACTTGAACGATTGAGAGGCTTGATCGCGCGAACAGCACCCTCGACATCTGATCGAGATCACGATACCCAAGGCGAGGTAATCTGGAATGTCGGCGTGGTTATAGGCGACTGCCTGAGAATTTTGTCAGATCGCAAAGTCATTATCCCGGACGATCTCAAGCGGTTCTTCCATACGTTAGTTCTTCGGGCGATTGAGCGGGAAGCCCCGGTCCATGCCCGACATGCATTAGCCGTCGCTTTGAGTGCCATGAGTGATTCAAGAATCTTGCCTGATCTAAAAGTCCAGAATCAGGGGCGCGAGCACCCGGGATACGTGAAAATTCCATCCGGCAGATATCTGTTTGGGGAAGAGAATCGCTCGGCCTGGAAAAAGGCATTCTTTTTGTCGCGATATCCCGTAACAAACGTCCAATACCGCACATTCTGGGATGATCGTGGCTATCACCGACGGGAGTATTGGTCAGAGGCAGGCTGGAAATGGAAGGAGGAAAGACAAGTCGTGGAGCCGGAGTATTGGCGAGTCAATGCGTTCAATGCGGCGGGTCAACCGGTTGTTGGAGTGTCATTTTGGGAAGCCGAGGCTTTCTGTGCTTGGGCGGGAGGGGGGCTCCCTAGCGAGTCACGTTGGGAAAGGGCGGCGAGGGGCCCCAGGGGAACAGCGTATCCTTGGGGCGATTCATGGGAAAATGGGATTTGCAACAGTTCCGAGGCGGGCTTAGGCGTTACGTCCGCTGTTGGCATCTTTCCCCGATCTAGGAGCAAGGCATTCCAGCTAGATGATATGGTCGGGAACGTTTGGGAGTGGTGCATGGATCAGTTGCCTGGGGGTCGGGCGATTCGTGGAGGCAGTTGGCAAAACTGCGCTGGTGGCTGCCGGTCGACCGTCCGATACTCGCGGGATCCCGCGCACCGAGGCACATACATTGGCTTTCGAGTCGCGGTCGACTGCTCAGAGTCTGCCGCAATCAGGAACCGGTCACGATGAATTGTGTTGGCGCAAGACCATCTGGTAGACACGCGATATACCAATAGGCCGATAGGAAGGGGATGCGGTGACAGGCCGAGACAACTTCGCCGTCCGAAGGTACAGTTCCTGTGCGGGGCACCTGGAGCGCAACCTCAAAAACGGAGTTGTGGACCGATGCTTGGGCTCCGCAACATCGACGATATGGCCCTGTGCCAGACGGCTCGGTAGGGACGAGGGCCGAGTGACTGTGGAGCCGTGGGCACTAGTTTCGGGATCATCCGGACGATCCTACAACGCGATGTCTCGGGGGGAAGTCGTGTCCAGCAAGCCCACTCCCTAAAGTTGAAAGAAGCCACGAGGATATTCGATCATGGACCTTGGTGTGTCCGATTCGTAAATAATGGTGTGGATATTTAGCGTGTTAGCACTTTCTGTCGGACTCCGTGATACCGCGGAGCCAAATCGAAAAGCGACAACCGTTTTACGGCGGCTGACACGGAGTGGGTCCCTACGGACGTGTGGTCGCCTCCGCAGGGTAAATGCAAAGTCTGACACCATTCACGTCAATCGCTTGGCCGGAGGACGGAAATGAGACTCTTGCAGGAATGGTGGAGCAATCATTCGCTCCGCGGGTCACAACGCGAGTATCTTGCGCCAGGTTCGCCCCTGAGTCCCTTTCAGGGAATCCTGCTATTGATTCGCATTGCTGCCACAATCCAGTTTCTGCCCTTCGTTCGGGATACATTTGACCTTACGCCCGTCCTACCCGATCGGCGAGCATTGATGGCAAATGTCGCTTTGGCGTGCCTTATAGTTCACATTGCAGGCTCTCTAATTAGCGGAAGAATACGACATCAAGCATGGTCACGATATCTTGACTTCTTTGAAAACCTAGCTGACTTGGTGTTCGCCAGTGCGTTGCTCTATGCAAAGGGCACCGCCCGAACGACCGCGGTGGTCTATTTCTTAGTGCCACTAATGTCCGCGTCCCATATGGCGGGCATCGTCGGCTGGACAGTCCAAGTTGCTCTCACCCTCACGACCGCCGCCGTCGCGATGTATTTTGTGGGCGCCCCGGTCATTCCCAATTCACCCGATACTCGCTCGATCACAACGCTGGTCGCCACCCGGATCATTGCCTTACTTGCGTCCGCCTGGGTGCTCCGTATCTACCGAGATTCGACGAAACAATACCTTGAGTCCCTGATGAACGGTACTCTAAGCGGCATTACGATTCTGAACATCGACGGCTCGATACGGCGATGGAATCGTGTTCATGAAAACCGCTTTGCGCCTCTGGGTGCGCAGCGTCTTCGAGAGCGGCGATTGCCTTGCTACTACGTCTTCCACAGCCAGACTCGACCATGCACTTGGTGCGCGCTGAACTGGAATCCGGTGTATGCGCGCGATGGCTCTACGCCACAGACGTTTTCGGGGACGACCATCGAGAAGCATAGGATCGATACAGATGCTTTGCACCAGAAGATCGTCGATGGCTCGAACTGGACGATTAGCAATCAGTTACTTGCTGGCAACGATCACAAAGAGCGATTCCACCTTTTCCACATCTATTTTGGGTTGTTCTTTGAGAACGGCAAGCCAACCGGGATTGTCGAGTCTGTCAGCGAGATTACCAAGGCAGTCCTGGAAATGCCCTTTCTCCTACCGCCCTCACGGGGAGACTGTGCGACCGGAGTGCTGCCACCTGGACCACCCCGCGAGGATGTGATTTACGTTCCAGAAGGGCTTCCTGCTATTAGCGTACTGCGCGCATCGGATCTCGCAGTGTTGGAGATGAACAATGCCAAGCTAGCACGTTGTCAGCACGGTCGGCCCCGCCCCGTGTCCAAGTCCGACTTGCTCAACCGTCCCTGCACTGAGGCGTACAACCGCCCGCTCGAGAAGGGGAACTGTACAGATTGTGCTGCTAAGCGTGCCGCGTTGGGGATCCCCGCTAAAGGGATTGCGGACTTTCCTGGAAAAACGCTTGTTACGGCCGTTCCTGTCTTCGGTCCCGACGGAAATGTCCGCGCGGTTTTCGAGTTCATCGATCCAATCGACGAATTGGTCGAAATGGAAGAGTCGGTTCGCGCGTTTGGACAATATGTCAACGACGGCGAGCAGCTCATAGTTGAAGGGCAGCGAAGGCTTCAGAAGATGGCGAGGGCCGATCGTTGTGTGATCATAGAGCTTGGCGAAGTTCCGGGAGAGGTTACGATCCGATCCGATGGTGGGGTGAGCGGGTGGACTAAGAGAACGGTACGCGAGAAGTCGTTTCCTCTAGTATCGCAGATGCTTCGGGAAAAAGTAGTTCGTAGAGTCTCTGACTTGTCTCAGGAACTGGAGGGGGACCCTCTGCTGCGACTTGTGTCTGCAAAGCATAAAATCGGGCCTGCAGTGTTTCTTCCGGTTACGCCCCCCCAGGGGGATGTTGTAGCTATTGCTGCGTTAGAGAGGTTTCGGGGCCGATCTGAATTCAATGAGGAGACAATAATGCGCTGCCAAGTCTTGGGCAGTCACTTAGCGGTATTGATAGCGCGCACCCGTGACTTCCAGCGACGGGAACAGCTTATCGAAGTAATGCGTCGTACGGCCGATGTGCTGGGGGCGGATGCCTCGCTGCGCGTTCTAATCGAAGGAACGCAGGGTCTGTTTCCCCTTCAGGTTAACCTGACCGGGTATTTGATACGCGGATATGATGCAACGCGTGAATTGATTCCGGTGGTCGTTACGAAGCGGAAGGGGGAACCACCAACGGGAAGAGCTCCTAATTCCGAAAGTCGCTCTGCGAGAATTGTCGTAGACGATCTAGTTCGTCCCCTGTTGGAGGCAGGCCAACTCGCAACCGTTTCTGCAGACGCTGCTGGAGCAAGGTTCGTATCCCGTCGAGACACGCGTATCCTGCTGGTGCAACCGTTCGCGTATGGCCAGCGCCCGTTAGGTTGCATCGTAGCGGAGAGTCCAGAGTGTGATGCGCAGACGGCATTTCCTGCGTCACTGAGATTGCTAGTCTCGCTTGTCTCTAACTATGCAAGCATCGTGTGTGGTCGGTCCGATTTGCTTCGTGCTTGTATGAGCATGTATGAGCATGATTTAGGCAAGCCTTTGGAGGAGGCGCTGGCAGCTGTTGAGATGTGCCTTCGGAAGCAGTCCAGTGAGGATTTTACGGAAATCAGGGAGCGATTAGTCCGGAAGCGGGACGATCTTTTGGCGGCTCGGCGGGCATGGGATGTAAGGATCAGTGGACCCGGGGCACTTGAACTCAGCTCAACAGATGCGGGAGATATCGTGCAAGAGGGGCAGACGTACTTTGAACGAGAGTATAAGGGGCACAAAGTCACATCGAGCATAGGTCCTGGCGTATCTGCACTATACTGCGATCGCATTTGCATGGAAGCTTGCGTCCGTGAACTTATGAGAAATGCGGGTAAGTTCAGTAAGGCAGGCACGACGGTCTTTCTTACCGTGCAACGGGATGAGGGGGGGGTTAGCGTTCGTGTGAGGAATCAAGGCCGGCTGCCGATTGACGCTGAAAGACGTGCGATTGAGCTTTTCTGGCGTGCTTCAGAACATGAACGTAGTGACGTTAGCGGTACTGGATTGGGCCTTTGGGAGGTCGACGCTTTAGTTCGTGCCCACGGAGGGGCGGTCGAGTTGTGGGCCCCCAGTACCGATGAAGTTGAAGCTGTCATTCGACTGATGTGAGATCGGTCGATCTGTAGGGGAGATGGCCGTGAAGAAAACGATCTTGGTTGTCGAGGACCATAGGGTTCGTAGCGATAATATCGAGAATGCTCTGCGTGGGATCGGTTATGGAACGCGCTGGACTGACGCGTCGGACATCGCTTGGCAATGCCTCAACCTCGGTGCGTCCGCCGTGCTGGTGCAGGGGCGGGAAATGGGTTGGGAGGCCATTGAGGGTGGCTCGTATGCCTTGATGATTTTGGATGTCGATGCGATTCGGGTCGATCCATACGGGCAGGTTTTGCGGGGCGAAGGCATGCGGCTACTTAGAAGATTGCGTGGTGATCCGAGATTCAGTGCGGAGAATCTGCCCGTGATCGGGGTGACCCACCACATGCCACCAAATGCAGCAACGTGGCGGGAGGAATTCCTAGCAAGTGGCGGAAACGAGTTCTTTGAGTATTGGTTGAACATGGAAGAAGTCCTTAGGGCAGTCGAACGGCTTACGGGCGGAGCGGTTCGTCGGTATTGAGGTGGGTAGGGGCAGGCGACGTGCGCCCTCCGACACGTTCGGGTTGCGTGGGTCTGGTCGGCTGAGTATGCTATTAAAGGGGCGGAGCGATGAAGACGATCATGGTGATATGGGCTTTGAATAGAGCAGGGATTCGTTCTTTGGCGGTCTGGTTTGGGCGAGGCTATCGCTAGATGAACGTGTTTTTGACGGAGTATCCTGCACGATCGCTACGGGTGGACTGAACGGAAGGGCGAGTTGGGTGTCGAGGGTTGCAATCTCGGAAAGTTTGAAGTGGAACTGTTACTCTTGTCGAGGCGTCCAATGACCATCAAGACAGGGAGAACGGCGTGAAAAGGCGGGTGTACGAGGCAGATGCAGGGACACTTGACGCGATTGGGAACGAGATCGCATTCATTTCGGATTTGGTTTCGACCAGATTCCCGGTGCCCGGATTCAGAAAGCGGGGCGTAAGGGAGCCCGTGTCACGAAGTGATTGCCCTAACTGGGAGACGATTCTTAATACCCTGGTGGGGCGATTGCGGCGAGTCATCGGTGCGGACGAGGTTAGGGCGTGTTTGCGGCTTGTTGATCGTGAGTACCTTGCGCCAAGTGGCGCAAACAGGGTGGCTTGGACCGGAAACACTGCCGCAGAGTCGTGCGGTCCAACACGACTCGCCGTTCCGATTACAGCGCAAGGCGGGGGCGTTGGATACGTTGATGCGCGGCGGGTTTGCGGGAATGGCGAGTTTACGACTGAACACAAGAAGCTTGTGAAGACTGCAGCGGCGCTATTGGGCATTGTTGTGGATCGCACGAACCTCTTATATTCGCAGGACGCCTGTGACAGCTACCTTGCTGACGAGCTGAGAATGGAATCGATGCTCTATGCTATCTGGAAGCTCACGGACAGTGCCACAAACATCGGTGAAATGCTGCAGGGCTTTATCCTTCTGATCGGACAGGCCGTTCCCTACAGTGCGGCAATCTTGTGTCTTTGGGACAGAAGGGGAGAGAAGACGTACGAGTGCAACTCTACCGCTGATAGTTCCGCGTTCTTGCGACTGAAAGACGCCGTCGTTGAGCACGGTATTGAGACATGTTCGAGTGGGGATGTGTGGGCTCGCAGATTTGGAGGTAGTTCGTACCCGGTATCCGGGTGTACATGCGATCCGAGTGTTGACGATGAGCTGTTTGCGGTGATTATGATTCCAGTGCGTCGGCTTCGGGCGTATCGAGGTGTCCTCGCGCTAGCTCGAAGCGGGCGGAACGCGGAGTTCACAACTGAGGATAAACAAGCGTTGTGCATCGCTGCCGGATTACTGACCGAACCGAACTGCACACTGTCTTAATCGGGGCAGCGTGACTTACGATGGGTGTCGTTTGGAGCTGCTACTGGCGTTGCGAGCGGCGATGAATGCGGGGACCTCTTCACCCGGACCGCGGATATCATCCCGGATGAACGTTCGGGAACCCGTACTGTGCGACTCCATGCGTCTTCAGATCCGCGTCACGTCACGACCGAGCGATCGACCACTTACTGAGACAGGTCAACGCAGCGGAACAGACTTATCCCGGCACCAAGCTCAAGCTGACCTACGCCCTCGCCGGCGTCCTCCCAGACCCAAATCCCGGATCATAGGTTTTCCCCGGGATAATGAGGTCTAAACTTCCGAAGATGCTATAAGGTGGCGCACACCCAAGCCGTTTTCGTCTAGGGCCTTGCGCGCACAGGGATGACAGACCTCGGGCACTTCCGCCTAAGCCCGGACGCGATCGCGTGGTGCATCTCGCCACAGTCTGGCCAGTCTGGCCGACTGCCGTTGCGCGATTGGGTGAAGCCGTAGCGTACTTGGGTGAAACTCACCCAAGCATGAAACGGGATGTGCGCAAACTGCACAGGTCGCGCCCACCTGAGCCACAAACCGCAA
>Ga0351958_1175_pt2 | contig 15276 bp, 10 predicted proteins | sample TotcelT113001L15_FD_206843 | JGI IMG/M metagenome (GOLD analysis project Ga0351958, IMG submission 206843) | Enriched cells from coal bed in the Powder River Basin, Montana, United States - Total cells T11 rep3 HSBNCT.T11.300.1.L15 ...
CGCTCACCCCGCCGTCCGAACCTGATCGCCTTGACGCTGTGCAAGGTAGTTTCGGTGAAGGACAACGCGGTGGAAATTGACAAAACTGACGCCTTCGACGGCACGCCGGTGTTGGATATCAAACCGTTTCTGCCGGGCTACGATACTGCCGATGATGCGAAGGTGCCGGGATGGGCAAAAAGCAACTGAATTCGTTAGAACCCGGCCAGTACGTTGCGACACGGCCTCGGCCCACAGAAGCCGAACTGCGGGGTCTCAATCGTCTGATCTCCCCACTACGTGAACTAGCACCAAATGGGGTTTTGGCCGATTTTCGGGCCGGTTAAAAAGCCACGGTCCAGCGCGGGCTGTGGGCGCGGGAAGCGAAAGCACGAGCAGACGATTGTCGAGCCAGGGGAGGCGATGCTTCGCAGCATTGAACCGATCCAAGACGGGCTGCAACGCGTAGTCACGACCGCCGTGCTCCAGGAAGCGAAATGCGGCTTCCAGAACGGAGATCTGATGAGTGCTCAGACGTTCACGACGCAGCCGACCCCTCTCCAGCCACATCTCGAACGATAATCCTTCCGTGGACATCGCAACCTCCCTGGTTCCCAATGGTGCCAGGAAAGCGCCGGTCAGAACCGGCTGAGAGGCGTGGATGAAAGAGCCATACGAGAAAGGTCTAGCCAACCGTCTCGGCCCCGCGTCCTGCGCTGGCGATGGTAACATCGCGGGTGTTGCTGGGACAGGGGTACACGCAGGCCAAGTATTGACCTCCGAAATCACCACTCCCGCGTGCCGACCTTGTCCTGACATGGGGAAGGCCACACGTCAGTTCACGCTTTTTGGCGAGTCAGCGGGCGACGCGGCGGAGTCTGAGACCCTGCGCATGCGTGGAACCTTTCAGCACGGGAATCGGGAGAAGAGCGAAGATCTCCTCGGCCGAAGCACGACTCTCCCCCCTAGGAGTCGGCCCGCACGGTTGTACCGTGGGGCGGCAAGGAGCGGTCGGACAAGGCCTGTGCCGAACAGCCGACGCGAACGTCTTCGGGGAGTCGGACGATCTCGTAGTACCTGAGAAGCAGGCGAACAAGGCTAGGAGCGACGGTGGCCACGGAGTCTGTGGAGGAAAGGGGATCGACCAAGGGGAACGGCGCCCAGCAGGCCATGGACCGGACGCAGTGCCGGAACTCCGTGTCGTTCGGTCTGGGCGGCGTACGGGAAGCAGTAAGACGTTTCGCCGTCACACACCCGAAGTAGGAGCCGTATGGGGTAGTTCCCGACGTACGGATCTGTGCGGGGCGCCGCCGGGTAACCGGCGGTCCCTACCGCGACTCTTGACTTAGAGCTTACAGTCGCTTCGGATCCGAAGTAACCGACAGTTGTTTCTTCTGATGCTGGCACCTCGCGTTCAAAGCAGCGGATTGACGACCACGACTCCGTTGAAGTCTTGGCCGGCCGTCAAGTCCTCGGTCCACAGTTCACGAGCACCGGCTTGCTGAGCAGCGGCAACCACCGCCGCATCCCAGTAGGAAAGCTGCCATCGCTGCTGCAGCGCCAACGCGTGCCGCAGTAGCGCCCGGGTGTTCTCCATGACACGCCAAGCCAGATAACTCCGGACGATGTCCGCGGAATCCGCCACGGGAACTCCCTTGCGAAGCAAGTTGACGTGCATTTCCTGGAGGATTTGAATGCTGACCGCTGGGACCTCGCGGCGGTCCCAAAACCCCCGGACCAGTCGTGCGGCTTTGGTGTGTCGATCGCCTGCATCCACATCGTGCGCATAGATCAGGAGGTTCGTATCCAGGAGGATGTCAACTACGGTCATGAACTTCCTCGCGGCTTAGCGGGCGACCGCCAAGGTGAAAACCTGCGTCCAAGTGCTGCAGAGCCCGACGCCGGTCCTGTTCGTAATCCTCCGCTTCGTCCAACGCTCGCCGAAGAAGATCCGCAACCCACGCCGGAACAGACTTGTTCTCGTTCACCGCGCGACGATGCGCCCGATCAAGTAGTTGCTCGTCGATTTCGAGTGTCAGGGTCGTGTTCATAATCCGGATTTTATCGTCTTGCGGACGGGTTGTACACAGCACGGAATGGGGTCAGGTCTTGACTTAGAACTTAAGAGGGGATACGACCGGGTCATGGCTCGACCTTTGCGAATCGACATCGAGAACGGACTTTATCACTTGACCAGCCGCGGCTGGGAGCGGCGTGTAATGGTGCGCAATGATGCCGATTGTCAGCATCGTTGTTTTTGACGTAGTTGCCAACGGGGGAAGACCGAACGTCCGCTGCCAACTCGGGTCGCGATTCGCCAGCCAATGGATGCTGGGCGAGGAACTTCAGCTTGGCGTCGATCTTGTCCAAGAAACCGCTGCTTGACATCGCGGAGTGCCCTCATGCCGGCAACGACGACTTCATCCTCGGACGCATGGTCGCCTGTTTCCAGTGAACGCTGGACGAACTGCAGTACGTCGGGTGGGTAGGCGTATTTCATGCGTGTATTCTAGCAAGCTGGCTGGCGGCGGGAAAACCCCAACGGGCGAGAAGTCGCTCCAAGAGAGCGTTGACAAGACCCCGCACTCCAAACCTGGTTCCACCGGTACGGGGCCGGATGGGGACGATGAAAATGCGCAACTGCGAAGACCGTGATCGAGGATGGCGCCTCAATCCTCCGTCGCCGGTATCGTGGCCGCTTCGTCGGGCGGTACTAGCGGCGCGTCGGCTGGCGGGGTGGCGATTTCCTCGGCGGCATCCTGCCCCTCGCCGTCGGGCCGATAGATCATGGCCTGGCCCGGCGGCACGTCCAGCATCCGCTTGATCTGGTGCGAAGGCCAGGTGCCGCGCGGCAGTTGCCCGTACACCGGCAGCGCGTATTCCGGCAGGTAGAGATTCGACGTCGGCTGGTGGTCGTCGTCGTACAGCTGTTGCCAGAAGCCGGCCTCGTCGACCTCCAGCAATTCCAGATCCAGGAACAGGCCGATGCGGTCCAGGATGTACTGGATGTGCGAGCCGGCCAGGCGGTTCAACGATCGCGTGTACGCTTGTTGTGCGTCCAGCACGTCTTCTACGCGAATGTTCTGGACGCCCAGCCGCAATTGCAGCCGGGTGCTGATCCGCCGCTCGTACGCCAGCGCGGCACTGGCCACGTCGATGCGGTACTGTTCCCGGTCCAGCAACAGTCTTCGCAGGCTGTCGCGGACGTTAAACTTGACCTCGTCCTCTTGCTCCATCAGGGTGCGGAGTCCGGCGTTGTAATCGATCAGCGACTTGCGAAAGCGGTTCCGCTGGGCGCGGCGGTTGAGAGGAGCATCGAAGGTGACCGTCAGCCGGGTGTCGCTGTCGTCGAAGGTAAAGTCGAACGGCCGATTGGTATCGCTGCGGGTTCGCATCCGCTGGCTGGCGCGCAGATTGAGGACCGATTTCAAATCGTCGCCCGCAAACTTGATATCCCGCCACGCGTCGGCCAACGTCTCGCGCTGGTTCATCAAATCGTATCGCAGCGTCAAGGCCGTCAGCAGGGCTTCCTCGACGCCGATTTCGACCGGGACCAGGCCGCCGGCCTCACGCGCCAGCAGCTCCTGGCTCTCGCCGATCAACCGGTCGGCATCGGCCAGCGCCTCCTGCATCGCGGCGTCGGCATCGGCGGGCACAGTCGGCAGCAAGGCTTGCATCTGTTGCGAGACGGCCGACGTGTCCGCCAGCAGTCCGGCGGCGGCCTGGACGAATTCCGGAATCCGAGCCAATTGCCGATCGACGATCACCTTGTCCAAATCCTCCTGCAACGTGACGTTGCGCTGCAACAGCTCGTCCACGCGGACTTGAATCGCATTCCGATGCTCGGCATCCAAGTTCCGCAGTTCCGCCACGCGCAGTTGGCGGGCGGTGAGCACCAGCAGCGAATTGACCAGATCCATCGTCCGCTGGTAGATCCGCAAGGGCGGTGCCGCGGGGACAAGTCCCTGTTCCTGCGTCAACACATCCCGGCTGAACTGAACCTCCAATTGGGCTTCGGCGGCAGCCAGCCGGGCCAGTTCCACTTGCAGCGAGGCCAACGCCGGTGCTTCCTCGCCCAACCGCTGCTGCAATTGCTCGACCAGCAGCATCTTGCGGACCAGATCCACCGACCCGTTGAGCAGGGCAGCGCGAGTCACCGCGGGCTGCTCGCGCTCGGTGATCAAGTTTCGCCGCGATCGCCGAACTCGCTCGGCGACCGCCGTCACCTCGTCGCGCAGCGTCAGCTGGTCCAACTCGGTCAAGTCCAGGTTGACCGGCAACTCCGGCGGCAAACCGATTCGGATCTTCAGCCGGTCCAGATTCTGCTCCAGCGTGTTGCATTCGCTGATCAGCTGCCGGCGGCTTTCCAGCGTGCTCTGCTCGAATTGGTCCACCTGGAATCGCGGCAGCCGCCCGGCCCGGTACTCCGCTTCGCCCTGATTGAAGCCGCGAAGATTGCTGAAATAGTCCTGCGACACGATCTCGATGCCGCGATAGGTCAGCAGCAACCGGTAGTACTGCGTGGCAAGATCGCGGAACAGCGTTTTGCGGAAACGGGCAAAGCTGCGCATGGCGTACACCACATCGCGTTCCGCCTGCGTCAGGTTCTCCAGCACGAAATCGCGCTGAAAGACCGTCTGCGACAACTCGTACAACAGGTCGGAACCGATATCCGCCGTGAATCCGTTGGGGCCGTTGAATGTGAGGACCACCCGGTTGGCGAAGCTGGCCAAAACGGTACCGCCGGTGGCCAGCAACCGGTCGCCCGTCAGCGAACTCGGAATGGACAACGTGCTCTGCCGACCCTGGGAAGCGGGGCCGTCCAAATAGTCGACGGTCATCCGGTTGCCGCTGGTGGAGAATTTGACGTCGTAATCGAACCGCTCCAACGACAAGTTCAAGGCCGTCAAGTACAGCCGTTCTTTCTGGGCCTGGTACTCCCGGCTGTTGAGCAACGCCAGTTCGACGATGTCCTCCAAGGCCAGCCGTTGCGAGCGGTCCCGCAGGTCGTCACTCGGATCGCGGTTGAACGAACTTCGGTACTCCTCGCGGACCGAAGCGAATTCGAACATCCGCCTCAGGCACTCGTCCGGCAGCGATTGCCAAATTGCCGGGGGGATCGGCAGAATCTGAAGTTCTTCGACGGAAACCCCCAAGACCAGCGACAGTTGCTCCAGGTCGACCGACGTAATGTCCCGCGCGTCCTCTGCAGGTTGATACGCGACTTGCTGGAAAGGAAAAGGAGCCGGTTTGGCCTGAGCATTGGCCGCGGCGCCGACTCTCGCAATCGGCCCGGCAAGATTCGTGTCCGAGACGCGCAGCTCGCCAGGAGCCGAGGCGGCTAGGGATTCCCCCGGTTCGCCGCGAAAACGCTGCGGATCGCGCTGCGGCAGTTGGGGCAGCCTGTAGGCGTACAGCTGCGGAGCGGGCACCGGCAGGATCGGATCATCGTTGGGCGTGGGGTCGAAGAACCGCGACTGCGGATGCGGGTAGATCGAGAACATCGGCGGCAGCTGCCACGGCTTGCCAGCGGACTTCTCCCCAAGTACGGCAACAGCGTCCCGGTCGGCTGCCAAGCGATAGCGCGTGCGGCTACAGCCGACGGCAGTCACCAGCAAACACCAGCAGCACAGGGCGCGAACCAGCAACGAGCCCACTCGATTCTCCGCCATGAGTTACAGTTTGCCATATCCCAAAGGACGCAACGATCGTTTCTACTTACAGAATCGGAAAGGTCAGCCGGTTCATGCAATCTTTCCACCGAAGCTTGGAAAAACAGGCATTGCTAGCAGCCCCGCCTGCGCGAACTGCGCAGCGGGCGCAAACCCGTTGCAAAACAAAATGCTTTGCTTATAACTAGCTTGGTTCGGTCCCTCGGACCGACGACGAAACGACGGATCAAACTCCTCTGAACTCGACTCGGGGTGCCGCATGGATGAACTTCAGAGCACTCGCCTAAGCGACGATTGGGCGCGAACCTTTGATGCCGTGCCTGATCTGGTGATGATCTTGGACACCCAGCATCGCGTGGTGCGCGCCAATCGGGCGATGGCCCAGCGGATGGGTTGCGCCCCGGAAGACCTGATCGGACAGAGCTGTCACCAGGTCGTTCACGATGCGCACACGCCACCCATGTTCTGTCCGCACGCGCGGCTGTTGGCCGGCGGCGACGCGCACGCGGTGGAAGTCTACGACGAACGCCTGGGCGGCACATTCCTGGTATCGGTATCGCCCATTCACGGTCCCGGCGGTGCGATCATGGGCAGCGTGCATGTGGCTCGCGATATCAGCGAGCAGAAGCGGGCGGAGGGTCTGGCGGTCGAGGCGGTTCGCCAGCGCGATCAATTCCTGGCGATGCTGTCGCACGAGCTGCGCAATCCGCTGGGCGCGATCCTTAGCGCCGCGTGTGTCGTCAAGCGGATGCAGGCCCAAACCGGCCCGTTCGGCGACGCGCTGGCGGTGATCGAGCGGCAGGCACAACAGATGTCCGCGCTGCTCGACGATCTGCTGGACATCTCCCGCGTGATGCAGGGCAAGATCTCGCTGGTCCGGGAAGAGGTTGATTTGGCCGCCGTCTTGTCCGAAGCCGTGGCCGCGGTTCGGACGTTGGCGGACGCGCGACAACTGGCCTTGGTGGTCGATGTCCCGAATCGGCCCTTGATCGTGCGGGGCGATCCCGCGCGGTTGCAACAGATTCAGGTGAACTTGCTGATGAACGCCGTGAAATTCACGCCGCCGGGTGGGCGAATTTTCCTCCGGTTGCAGCTCGAGGGTCAGGACGCCGTGCTGACCGTCGAGGATAACGGCATCGGCATTGCCGACGGGATGTTGGAGAGCGTCTTCGATTTGTTTGTCCAGGCGGACACGACGTTACACCGCCAGCTGGGCGGTTTGGGCATCGGCTTGACGCTGGTCCGCATGTTGGTCGAGATGCATGGCGGCCGCGTGGCTGCCCACAGCACCGGACTGGGACAAGGCAGTCGATTCGTGGTGCGCGTGCCGCTGCTGGCCGAGGCCGCGCTGCCGCCTGACCACAAGGCACCGGCCGAACCGCCGACGATACTCTCCCGAGTTCTGGTAGTGGAGGACAATGCCGATGTCCGCTCCATGCTGCTGACGCTGCTGGCGCTGGAAGGCCACGACGTGCAAGCCGCCGCGGACGGCAGCCAAGGGTTGGCTACGCTGACCCGCGAACGGTTCGATGTGGCCCTGATCGACATCGGCCTGCCGGGCCTCGACGGTTACGAAGTGGCCCGCCGGGCACGAGCCGCGTGTGGCGAACGCTGCCCCCGTCTGGTGGCCTTGACCGGCTACGGCCGCCCGTCCGACCGGGCTGCCGTCAAGGCAGCGGGCTTTGACGAGCATCTCGTCAAGCCGTGCGATCCCGAAGACCTGCTGCGGATGCTGGCCACGCCGCGGTAACCGCTGGCTGGGGAGGAAACCTTGTCCGTTCCGAGGCGTCCAGCGCTCAGCCGCCTCGACCGCCGCCGGGCGGCTGCCATCCGGGCTGGCCGGGCGGAGGCCCGCCCGGCGGCGGGTTCGCCGCTTGGCCGGGCTGAACGGCCTTCTCGCCCAGCATCTCGCTCAGCACTTTACGGACGCGCTCGGCGTTCATGTTGCCCTGGATCGCCACCACCTGGACTTCGGACAGCGGCTTGGCCGCATCGTCCAACGCCTGGATCATCTTGCTGACATTCTCCATCAGCGTCTGGCCTTCGGTGGAGACGAGCAACGTGTTGGAAACGGCATCGACGCCGATCGACAGCTTGCCTTTGAAGGAAACCTGCGTCCGGCGATCCGGCTCGCCGCCGCCCGCCTCGCCGAGAATATAAGTCGTCTGATTGGTGGGCCGTTTGTCGTCGCGGTTTCGCTGCAGGGCCTTGTCGTTCGAGCTGAGCAAATCCAGGTACACCTCTTTCACCGTCTCGGCGATGGTTTCGGCCTTCGAGTAGCGGATCGCAAACACGGCGGTCAGCCGCGCCGACTGAGTATCGGACGGCGGGGGCGAGTCCCACAACTGGATCAACTCCTCGATCGTTTGCAACTGCTCGGCGTTGGCGCCCACGACCAGGATGGTGTTGGTGTCCAGATCGTCGATGAACTTCAGCGGCTTGCGCTGAGACAGCCGGTAGCTCTTTTGTTTTTCGGGGGGCGGCGAGTTATCAAAGTAGAACACGTTCCGCCGGCGGCTCTTGTCCTCCGACTCTTCCTTGAAGTAATCCTGCAAGTTCAGTTTGACCCACAGCGACGAGGCATACTTCAAGGGAAAGATTTTGAAATCCTTGCGCGACGGGGCCAGTTGCGCGAGAAGCTCTTCGAGCAGATCCAGTGCCGCGGTATCTTGCGACGAGATCACCAGCCGACCGTCGGGGCCGACCGCGATCTGGACGGGCGCCGGAGAGACGGTTTCGCCGCCCGCTGCCGCCCGATCCGCACGAGCCGACCGATTCTCCAGCAGCAGGCCCCCCGGGTCAGCGGTCGGGTCGGGAAACCGGTCCCCCGGTTCGGCCGGAGCGTCTGCCGGACGCGGCTCGGCCGCCGCTTCGGCCGCCGTCAGCTGGGCAAAGCGGACCCGTGCGGTTGGGGACGGGCGCGGAGCCGGCCGCGCATCGGCCTCGACGGACGTTGCCGGCGTCGTCGGTGGTTGGCCCGTCGTGCCCCCGGGCGTGGCTGGCGGTTCGCCCTCGGCGGCGCCCTCATCACTCGGTTCCATCGCCGGCCGCGCCGGCTTGGACAGCGACTCGGGCGGCGGCAAGACAATCGGGTTGGGGGCCAGCGCGGGCCAGGAGAGGCGAATCTGTTCCAGCAGTTGCAGCATGTCGTCGCCCGTATCCACGTCCAGCACGCGGACCCGCTCCGGATTGCCGCCCTCGGTCGGGATTTCGCCCAGCTTGACCAGCAGCTTGCGGACTTCCTCCATTTCGATCTCGTTCGCCCACATCAGCAGCCGATTGCCCGCCACGTCCGCGTCCACCCGGAATTTATCCTGACTGTCCTGGTCAGACGACCGCGAGCGACCGTCCCAGTAGCCAAAGTAGCGCGGCGGCTCCTCGGTCTTCTGCTCCTGCCCCATCATGAACGTGATGGTGCCGGATACATAGTCGGCTTCCAGCCGCCGCAACCGAATGACCTCGAACTGACGACCGCTGCCGTCGAGTTTCTGGACCAGCGTGCGAATCATCAAATGGTCCGTCAGCGGCGCATAAGCGATGATCGCCTTGTTCTTGCGATCGGCCTCCAGTCGCGTCGTGGGATCCAGATCGCCGCTTTCCTGCAGCGTCTTGATCAGCGTCTCCGGATCCAGCTGGGCCAGCCGGTAGACCTGCATCCGGTTGACGTTCAACAGCAGCGACTGGTCGCGGTCCAACGGCACGTCGATGACTTCGATCGCCTTGGCGATGATCGCCATCTTGTCGGGCGGCGCGTTGGCCAGCACGCTGTTGCGGCGAGGATTGACCACCAGGTTCACGTCCTCCTGGCCTTTGGCGGCGGGCATCGGCGGGCGGCCGCCGCGCTGCTGCTGTTGTTGCATCTGCGCCATCATTTGCTGCTGCTGTTGCTGCATCATCTCCATCTGCTGCGGCGACATGGGCATTTGCGGCCCCCGAGACTTGGCGTCCAGACCCAACAGCCCCTTGAGCTGTTCGCTGACGTCGGTCGCGCGGGCATACTTCAAGACGAATTCCCGCACCAACCGCTCTTGACTGGTCGTGGATTGCTCGCGGCTCAACACCGCGTACAGCTCCCGCAGGTTGGCAGCGGCGTCCAGTGCTTCCAAGCGATTGGTGGTCTTCAGCGCCGTCAGCTTGCCGTTGGGGCTGAGCATCGGCTTGAGTTCTTCGACGGCGACTTCCGCGATCAGCCAATCCAGCGGAAACGAGACCTTGATGTACTCGTGAGGCAGGCGATTGGCCAGTTCCTCGGGTTCGACCCGCGGCACCAGCGCGGCGTTGACGTTTTCGGTTTTGACGACCGTCAGGGTTTCGTTCACGACCAACAGCGTATAGCCGCGGGCCAGCAGATGGCGATTGAGCAGGTCGCGCGCCTCCTCGACCGTATAGCTGCGCTGCGTGGTCAGGTTCAGGTAGTCGCCAGGCAGCTCTTGCCAGTCCAGGCTCATCGCAGAGACGGTGGCCAGCCAGTCCAGAACGTCCGGCCAGGTCTGACCGCGAAAATTGAATCGCACCCGGCCGCTGGCATCGGGGCGGATGTCCAATTCGCTCGGATCCGCGGGGGCCGGAGGCGTGATCGGCCGCTTCAGCGTGGCGGGGGGCTCCTCTTTCTTGGCGTCTGGTTTGGTGTCCCCCGGCTTGGCTTCCTTGCTCTCGCCATCCTTTTTCTCCTCGGGCTTGGCCCCCGGCATGTCCGGTTTTACACCCGGCGGAACCATGCCCGCGGGGCCGTCCCCTTTGATTACCTGCGCCGCCCCGAAAGGGTCTTGGGCGACCACCGGGCCGGCAGCGGCCGGAGCAACCGTCTGCGCGTACCCCCACCGGTCGCAGCCCAAAGTCATGACACTGAGGATTCCGAAAAACAGCCAACAGCCTGGACGGCTTGCCATACGATGACTCTTCATTCAACGGTTCGAAGTACGGCACCCGGTGGTTGCCCAGCGTTCATATTATCACCGGGCATAGCGAAATCGCAACTAAAATCGAAGACACAACATCTCCCTGGACCGCTTGACCCCAGGCGGTTGGTGGAGTACTTATTCACAATGCTTGGAGCCCCCGGGGCTCCAGAATTGTGACCCAACATGGCTAGGAGGACAACCGTGACCATCATTCGGAGTGGTGCGACGAGGAAATACGCGAGCAATTGGAACTTGGTTTTCGGTCACAAGCCGCGGGCCAAGGCCGTGACGGAGGCCACGAAATCCGCGTCAGCCGCGAAGAAGACGCCGAAGAAGAAATCGGCCCCCGCTAAGAGCAACCCGGCTAAGAGCAAGTAGGACGGAATTCCTGGGACGGAATTCCTGGGCATCGCCAGCAGAAGGGAGAACTCCGAACGTGAAAATCCATTTGCGTTACTGCGCGGCTTGAAACTACGAGCCGCAAGCCGTCAGTTTGGCGGCCAAGATCCTCAGCAAATACAAACAGCGTCTTCAAGGATTCGAGTTACAGCCGTCCAGCGGCGGGTGTTTTGAAGTGTCGGCCGACGGCCAGTTGGTGTACTCGAAACTTCAGACGGGCAGATTTCCCGACGAGCAGGAGATCGTCGCCGCGATTGGCAAACGGTTGTGAATTCGGGACTCGCGTCCCGTGCCGTTTCCGGTTTCTGACTTTCCTGGAATCGGCACGAGCGGCTGCGAACTACGAGGGGGCACATGGCGACGAGGCGATTCGCAGGAGGGGTACTGATTCTCTGCCTGTTGGCGGGCGACGTTGTCGCGGCCGAAGAGGACGTCGCACCGGAATCGCTGCCGTCGTCACGGGATCCGCGATTCGCCGGCTGCCACGCCGTTCTGGCGGACTTTTTCGCCCGGCATGAAATTCCGGGCGCGGCCGTGGCGATTACCAATCAGGGACGACTGGCCTATGCCGCGGGGTTCGGCCGTGCCGACCGAGAACGGCAGGACGTCGTTGCGCCCACCAGCCTGTTTCGTATCGCGAGCGTGTCCAAACTGATCACCGCGGTGGCCGTCGTCCAATTGGCCGAACGAGGCCGGTTGTCGCTGGAAGATCGTGTGTTCGACATCCTCCAGATCGAACCGCACTTGACGGGCGAGGGGGCTTTTGACGAACGCCATCGTCGGATCACCGTGCGGCAGCTGCTGCAGCATCGCGGTGGCTGGGACCGCAACCAGTCCTTCGACCCGATGTTCCAGTCCGTGCGTTTCGCCGAGTTGTTGCAGGTGCCGCCGCCGGCCGCTTCCGAACACATCGTCCGGATCATGCTCGGCCGGAAGCTCGACTTTGATCCCGGCGAGCGGTATGCGTACTCGAATTTTGGCTACTGCTTGCTGGGCCGCGTGATCGAAACCGTGACGGGCCTGTCCTATGAACGGTACGTCCAGGAGCAGGTTCTGACGCCGTTGGGCATTCGCGCCATGCGACTGGGCAAGTCGCGGCTCGAGCAGCGATACGTGCCGAACGAAGTGCGGTACTACGATCCGCAGCAGGGGCCATCCGTCTTTGCCTGCGACCTGGGCCAACCGGTGCCGCGGCCCTACGGTTCGTTCTGCTTGGAAGCAATGGACGCGCACGGAGGCTGGCTGGCATCCGCCGTTGACCTGGCCCGCTTCGCCGTCGCGTTCGACGATCCCGACGGCTGTCCGATCCTCTGCCGCGCCAGTATCGAGCAGATGCATGACCGCCCGATAGGCGATGACGGCGATTCCCAGCCGGTGTACTATTCGCTGGGCTGGCAAAACCGTGTACTGGACGACGGAAACCGGGTCAATCACTGGCACAACGGTTCCGTGCCTGGTACGACCACCATCCTGATCCGTCGGCACGACGGCCGCAACATGGTGGCGTTGCTCAACACCCGTTTCAGCCCGCATACCAAGGAACTGATGCAGGAAGTGGACCGCATTCTCCACAAGTCCGCCAATGCGATCGAGCAGTGGCCGGAAAGCGACTTGTTTTCTGCCGCAGCACCTCGCTGACGCTTCGGGTTCCTTTTTTTCTCCGCTCGTCGGAAGATGCGCCCTGTCCACAACTCGGGGCTCGCACTATAACCAAGCGTCGTTTCCACCAGAAGGGGTCTGTCCGTATGCGCATGGTTTGTATCACCGATCTGCATGGCGACCCGGCATCGCTGGACCGCATCTTGTCCCATGCCGGGCCCGCGGATGTCGTCTTGCTGGGCGGCGACATCACCAGTTTCGGGACGCCCAATGCAGCCGAATTCCTTGCGCGGCAAGCGATGCAGCACGGGGCTCAAGTCTTGGCGGTCGCCGGCAACTGCGACTCGGCGGCGATCGACGCGCGATTGGCCGACTTGGGCATGTCGCTGTTCGGCCGCGGCGTGACGCTACAGGGCGTGGGGTTTTACGGCGTGTCCGCCATGCCGCCTTGGACGGGCACCATGTACGAGTTGAGCGAGGACGAGATCGGCGCAGCGTTGCGGGCGGGACGCGGCCAGCTGGCACAGCCCCAGCTGGAGGTCGTGCTGTCACACACGCCGCCGCGCGGCACGCAACTGGATCGCACCCGCCGCGGCGAGCACGTGGGCAGCCTGGCCGTGCGGCAGTTTGTCGAGCAGGTTCAGCCGGCGCTGCTGCTGTGCGGCCACATCCACGAAGCCCGCGGCATCGATCGGCTGGACGCCACCACGATCGTCAATTGCGGTCCGGCCTACGAAGGGTACTACGCCGTGGCCGACGTGGATGCCGACGTACAGGTCGAGCTGGTGCATGTCCGGGCTTGTGCGGGTTCTGGGCGGTGAAAAGAGTTCAGGAGAAACTCTGGGCTTGGTTCCCTTGACGAGACCATCCCACACCGGTAGCAACATGGTCCGACTCAGTCGGCTTCAGCCGACTCCTTACTCCCAGTGCATACACATCGGTGTAAGCCCCAAGCAACATGGTCCGACTCAGTCGGCTTCAGCCGACTCCCTGTCTGCCACCAGTTTCAACCAGCGATTTTCTGGGCCATATTTTTTTGACACTAGATCTGGCGGTCAGCGAAACCTGAAATCGAGCTTGTAATTGTAGAGCCACGGGATCTCCGGGCGAATGTTTTCGGCTGCGAGTTTGTCAGGCAGGTTCTGGTAGTGGGCTCGGAGTTGCTCGACATTCGGAGCATTGTAGTACGTCACCAGGATCGTATCATTTTTCACGCGCACATGTCCCTCAAGGGCGAAGAACGGATCACGAGCCAGATGATTGGCATCCCAACTGCTATAGGGGGTACCCAAGCGAGTCCGGAATTGGTGACACACCGTTTGGCCAATCAAGGCCAGAGACATCTGAGCATAGCGGATATGCACATTCATCGTTCCGGCACGATGCCAGCCCAGGGCTTGGTCCGTGTTGAAAAACTCTTCGATATGCCATCGTTTCGGATAGGCTTCTGCCAAGGCTTTCACCTCGTCTCGATCTGCGGTGCAGCCAAAACCACTGAAGCTCCAATCCTGGGAGCGCTCGCCGTAGCGCTCCACGAACTGCCAATAGCTGCCTTGGTGGCGGCCGGTGAAATAGGCGGGCAGTTTGGTCGTCGCAAAGCCTGCCCAGTGGCGCTGAAATTGGGTTTCGGGAATTGCTTCATATTGTCGTCGAAAGGGTTTCTTGCTGGGCAAAGGGACGAGCAGATCGAAGCCGGGCCGCTGTTGCACGTCCTTGAGCAATTCTGCGACAAAGTGTTCCGTATCGGCCACGACCAAGATTTGCCCCTCTTCGGGCTGCAAAATCGCCTCCACCAGATCGAGCAATTGGGGAGTCGCCGCGGCCACGTCCCGCGCGGCGGTCGCCGTCGTGAAGCATACAGGCTGCTTCGTATCGGCATCCAGAACCCAAAACGTCTGCGCCATCTTCACCGGTCGGTTTCCGCTCTTCTCCGTCCGTTCGCGCATGTGGCGACAACTGTAACTGCGGACGCGATGCGGGTCGATGGCCAGCAACTGGCCTCGGAAATGCCCTGAAGCTCGTCGCAACTTGCCCAAGGTTATCTGCAACGCTTGGGAGTCTTCGACCGTTCGTTCGTCCAACACTTGATGGATCGTCGTGTCGGCCGCCACGAAGGGCAAGCCATTGACCAGTTCGAAACCACCGCGCCGGTGCAGCGTACGCTCGGCGCGAATGCCGGCGGTGCAGACGACTGCTTCGTGAACAAGTTGCAGGGCCAAACGCGGTTCGGCACGTAGCGTCGGTTGCTGCGTCCAGCCACACAACAGATCCCAGGTTCCCAGCCGCAGGTGCTCGGGGACCAACAGCCAGATACCAGCCAAATTGCCACTGACCTTATTGGACAGCATCTGGCGTACGCCGCGTTCGATGTCCAGGGGGTGGCAGGTAAGGCTTCGGGTACGTCGGCGACTGATGCAGATCTCAACCTTTGCGGGCGGCTCTTGGTTTGGACGGCAGGCGTAGAGTTTTTTTTTGAAGGCCGTACTCGGCAACCACCCGTTCGACACTACGAGTGCTAATCACCAAGCCACTTTGCCGAAGCTTCTGGGCAATGACTTCGGGTGACGCCTGAGGGTCGAGGAATCGGTGACGGACGACTTGTCGCGCCACTTCATCGGTTCGGCGATAATTCCGTTTTGGACCGCGCGTCTTGCTTATCAAGCCTGCAGAGCCGAGGGCTTCAAAGGTGTGGAGGATCTGATAATAGCGTTGCTTGGTACACCCGT
>Ga0351958_1186_pt1 | contig 15273 bp, 14 predicted proteins | sample TotcelT113001L15_FD_206843 | JGI IMG/M metagenome (GOLD analysis project Ga0351958, IMG submission 206843) | Enriched cells from coal bed in the Powder River Basin, Montana, United States - Total cells T11 rep3 HSBNCT.T11.300.1.L15 ...
CTAGTTATAAAAGGTCTTACCGCTTATGGTGTTGCTCCTACAAGTCCCTTTATACAGGATGCAGTCGATTTCATTCTCACAACGCAGAAACCATCCGGCGGTTTTGCGCCTGTTCCACCTGCGCCTGAAGATCCCGAGGTCACTTCTTATATAATCATTGGTCTTTCAAAGTTTGCTGACAAGAAAAATGTGATCACCAGGGCGGTGGATTATCTGGGCAAGGTACAGCAGCCTGATGGTGCCTTCATCAGCAATTTCCCTGTGCAGTTTAATAAAATAGCAAAGAAAAACACACAGACGACCTGTTGGGTGGCATGGGCTATATCTGAGGCAATGGGCAAGGATGGAGGTGGAGCTCCTACTACCCCTACGGATTTGAAAGTCAAATAAATCAGTGAAAGCCAGGGTTGCTGGCTTCGGGTTGAATTCCTGTGACCCGAAACCAGCAACTCGAAACTTTTACTACTATCTTAGATGAGATTTCTCAGACGCATAACCAATCACAACCTTGCATTAGTGGGCCTTATCATCCTTGTTCCTATGTTCCTCTGCGCAATCTTAGCTCCCATAATTTCACTCCACGATCCTGTTGAACCAGACCTGAAAAACATCCTCGTTGGACCCTCATGGTCACATCCCTTTGGCACAGATATGCTCGGACGGGATGTTCTCTCGCGGGTCATCTATGGCAGCAGGATATCCCTCCTTGTAGGCTTTGTGTCTGTGGGAATTGCCACACTGATAGGTATAATGATCGGGGCTTTTTCAGGCTACTCTGGTGGCATTGTTGACGAACTCATTATGCGCTTCGTTGATCTCATGATGTGCTTTCCTACCTTTTTTCTTATCCTTGCTGTCATTGCCCTGTTGGAACCAAGCATCTGGAACATTATGATCGTCATTGGTCTGACTAACTGGATGGGAATTGCCCGCCTCGTGAGGGCAGAGATCCTGAGCATTAAAAACAAAGAGTATGTTCTTGCAGCAAAGGCCATGGGATTCCCGAAGAGGAGAATCATCTTTGGACATGTTTTGCCCAATGCCTTGTCTCCAGTTTATGTGGTTGCAACACTGGGTATTGGAGGGGCAATCCTCACCGAGTCGGCGCTCAGTTTTCTTGGAATAGGAGTCCAACCGCCAACGCCCAGTTGGGGTAACATCCTGACCCAGGCCAAGGACACCATTGAAGTGGCCTGGTGGCTTTCCCTCTATCCCGGCCTCGCCATCTTTCTCACCGTCATGGGGTATAACCTGCTTGGAGAAGGCCTGCGTGACATCTTCGATCCAAGAAGGCGCTTCGAATCACGGTAATTCAAACTTCTATCTCTCGCAGAGCCCCCTGAGGACACAGCAGAAATACAAATCTTTTTTCCTGCGTATTGAGCACATTACCCCAATACGCAGGATGCCATCCGACCTGATTTTGGCATTCTCAAAAATAAGGTCGGACGAAGGTATCAAGAACTCTGCGCCCTTTGTGTGCTCGAACGATCCCGTCTCCAGCGGGAGAGTGTGCGAGAGACAATAAGTAGGAAGTGAATTCTGGTACTTACAAAATTAAAAAGGTTAGCATCGTTGCGGTAACAAGGGGAATCGTCAGATTGTCATCAAGCCATTTCGGGGTAAAGAGTTCTGTGAGGGTTGCAATCAAAGCGGCTATAAGCCGAACATGAATAGGGAAGGAAAATGCAGATAAAATCAAAAGGGACACCACAAAAAAGACAGCGCTTCCTTCAAGGCTCTTTCCGAATATTTTCTTCCGTCCCCATTGGATGCCCGCAAGAGAACAAAGAGGGTCTGCAATGGCAACAATAAAGAGGGAAGCAACAGCCGCTGATTCTTGAAAAAGGAGTATGGTGATTGGAGCTGCAAGGAGGTAGAAAAAACTCCCCGTGGGCTTCCTGGATTCAGAGTCCTTGACTTGCATATATTTTCGTACCAGGGAGATGTCAAGTTTTCCCCGGATACGTAGAAACTCAAAGCTTGCAGACAAGGCAAGCAAAACCATTGCAAAAATGAGTGCAGGAGTCTTGCCGAACAGCAGGTAGCAGAGGGGAATAGACGCCCCGGAGAAGTGAAATATCTTCCTGGCAATTGAGCGTGCATCGAGCATTTTTACGGAATACACCTCCTATTTTTAATGCAATATGTGAGATTTTCCTCTCAGCTTTTATACTGTATCGACCATAGGAAATCAAATCTTTCGAAAGATTCGAATAAACATGAATTTATTGAGGATGAGAGCATCTGTGTCGGGTATTCCCCGAAAACACGCTCATTCTCATTGAAAATTAGTAGTAATGATTTCGTAATAGAAAAGCCCCGGAAGGTTTCTCCCGGGGCTTTGATTGAAGTTTTTAAAATTTACGCAGCTGTTTTGCCTGTCTGGAGCCTATCCAATGTCTCAAAGTACGCTTCAATCCTGGTCCTTACCTGGGACTCAGCATAGAATCTCTGGTCGCCCATATCGCTCTCAAAGACTAGTGCAGGAATTCCGGTCTTCTTTGTAAGGATGTCTTTCAACGTGGGCACTGCAAACGACACGGCTTTGCAGCTCCGGTTCATAAACATAATCATGCCGTTCATGTCATACTTCTTGAAGAGGTCCATGGCCATGTCAACCCTGTCTTCGATTGTGGAATTGGAGAATCTCGAAACATAGTTTTCTGCAAGGGTAACAAGTGGGTCTTTGTCGAGATCAAGCTCTAAACTCCACGCATGGACATAAAGAGATGTAAGGATGACGCCGCCATATGAGCCGAGGAGCTTCGCATGATCACTGAATTTGAACCACACCGGAAGGTTCTCCCAGTAGAGGCGATATTTCTCTTTTTCTTTGGGAAGGACGCCGATGCCCTGGTCTACCTTAGCCTGAATCTCATCGCACAGGGTCTGATAGTAATCCACGCACTCTTGTGTGCCCCTTCTGTAGACTGCAATAGCCATACCGATCAAGGCGTCAAAAATGCTGATTGGCGAAGGCTTATATTGGGCCATATCGAGAAATTTTTTATACAATATACTCGACTGGGCAGAATACTTCATAACCTCTTTTAACCGGTCATAGTCAAATTTCTTCTTTGTCACCTCTTCAAGGAAGCTGATTAATTCCTTGAGTTGGAGGACACAGTATTTGACAATCTCCTCCCGTGCCTTCTTGTTCATCACATACTCGGGCGTGTCAAAGACAAAGACGGGTGCTCCATTCTGTCTCGAAAGAACCTGGAACCACTTTGTCAGGGTAAAGCACTGGGCATTGCAGGCGAGGAAAAGGTCTGGATCAGGTATACCCTTGGTGACCGTTAAACCTGTCTTCCGATAACCAAGGTCGCTTCGTGCATAGGCACAGAGGTGGTTTGTATATCCCATACCTTCAACAACAGAGCACAACTCAACACCCTTCTTTGCGGTCAGGTTTGCTACCGCGTGGTTTTCCGGATAAATGGGGATAATGTCGTGGGCAACAAAGATCTCAACGGGCGATATAGCTGTTGAGTAGCCGATAAGCTTTCCTTTCTCGTGGGCATGGAAGGCCTCTTCCATGTATTCCTCGGTAATCTTCTTTGACAACTGTTTTGAACTTAATTTCTCGCTCATAGGGAGCCCCCTTTCAAAGATTCAAAAAATGCCTGCAATCTTGTTCTCACGTGGGAAAGCGATGTGGTCTGGTACTCGGTATCAACCACATGCATCGGTATGCCTTCTTTCCGTATCATATTCTTGAGATCAGGCAGATCGTATTCTTCGGATTCGCAGAATTCGATATGAACATATACAATCGCCTTTGCATTCGTTGCCTTATAAAGGGCCTTCACTTCCTCGAAGTTCTTGAAAACATCGTCATGGATTGGTGAGTAAAAGCCCCTCCTGAAATGCCTTGCCGTGAGGGCATCAACGGGTCCCCCATTCTCAGGGACTATACCCTGGAGGTACCGTGTTCCTGTTATGAGGGAATCTCCTGCAATGTTAATTTTGATCTCATCAAAGAGGTCGAAAATTTCAGGGGGATCGCAGGTAATGCCTACCATGATTACATCAGTGTAACCTTCAGCTTTCGTTTTCGTATCAAGGCTGTCTTTTATTTTCTTAAGGCTCTTGTTCAGCTCTGCTTTGTCCACCTGCATAGACAACTTGATCAGAGCGAAGAGTTCTTTGTTGGTAATGGCCGCTGGATTCTTGCGTTTAATGTCATAAATCTGTGCGAGGAGGGTCTTGCTTTCATTGAGGACCTTGATCGATTCCAGTAAATCCTTGTCTTGAATAGTCCTTCCCGTCCAGTTCGAGAGTGAAGCGATCAACCGTTCGATCTCTTCTTTTACCCAGTAACGAGCGCTTGGTCTATCTGCCTGTCGAGGAGCAAGGAAGCTTTCTACGTATTTTTCCGGGAAGTTTATCCGCCAGATGTCCGACAGGTGCTGGGTTGTATCGCATACCTGGGGCAACACAAACCCATCGAAAAGGTCGCCCTCGTAGCTCATGACCAGTTCGAGGTTACTCCGAGCCAGAGAGCAGGCATTATCAGGCAGCTTTGCTGGGGCCTTTTTCAAGGGCTTCTGCGTGCCTATAAGTGCAACAGGTAAGAAGCCAAAGGCATGAACAATCTCCTCCGGAACATCAGCGATGGTACTGCCTACAATCTTTTTCCCTGTATCTTTCGCCCATTTTCGTATGGATGGATACGGGTCATTCGCATACTCCACCACTTCCTTAAGGCTTAGGTTGTCCCACATAAGTCCTCCACATTGTATAGGAAAAATTTCACATATTATAGAAAGCTCTTACTTTTTTGTCAACAATAGAATGTGTCAGGAATCCGGTTTGTTGTGCCATGACCTTTAAGATCAAGGTTCAAGCGGTTGATGAGTCAGGAGCCTGAGTGTATACAATACTCATTTCCTGCCGAATCTGCGTTTTATCAATTTCTCCACCTCCACTGCAAAAAAGACTACACTGGAGGCAACCATGGCAATCATCAGTTCTCCCACTGTGAGTGGTTCAGTCTTAAATATCCTGTTCAATACAGGCACATAGATAGTTGCCATCTGGAGCAGAAAGGTAAGAGCAACGGCACCGAGAAGAGGCTTGTTCGACAGGAGGCCTATTTTAAACAACGATTGCTGTTCGGACCTGATTGCAAGCACATGTCCGAGTTGGGTCAAACACAGAACAGTAAAAACCATGGTCTGCCAATGGCTGTTTGCGATTGCGATCGACCATGCCTGTATACCAAGCGCGATAGCACCCATGAGAAGGCCTACCCATACGGCATGGTAGCCGAGGCCATGAGAAAAGATACTCTCTTTTGGGTGTCGCGGTGGCCTCTTCATGACATCATCTTCTGCAGGTTCGACTGAGAGGGCAAGGGCAGGAAGCCCATCTGTAACAAGGTTGATCCACAGGATATGGATCGGCAGCAAGGGTACCGGCAGACCTAGGATGGGTGCAAGGAAAAGCGTCCATATTTCGCCAGAATTTGTAGTAAGCAGATAGCGAATGAACTTCCGTATGTTGTCATAGATTTTGCGACCTTCCTGAACGGCCCTGACAATGGTGGCAAAATTATCATCGAGGAGGATCATGTGGGCTGCCTCTTTTGACACATCCGTTCCGGTAATCCCCATGGCTATCCCGATATCCGCCCTCTTGAGGGCCGGTGCATCGTTTACTCCATCACCCGTCATCGCTACAAACTGACCTTTATCCTGAAGGGCCTTAACGATTTTCAGTTTTTGCTCAGGCGCAACCCGTGCGTAGACCCTGATATTTTGGACCTTTTCTTCAAATTCTGCAAGGCTTAATCGTTCAAGTTCCTGGCCTGTCATAACGTTACTATGGTCGCCGGGCTCAAGAAATCCCACCCGCTGTGCAATAGCCCTTGCTGTTACCGGATGATCACCGGTAATCATTACCGGTCGTATGCCTGCTGTCTTGCAGAGGTTGACCGCTTCCTTGACCTCTTCCCTGGGGGGATCCATCATTCCTACGAGCCCGAGGATGGAAAGCTTTTCTTCCACTATTTCACAGGTTACGATGTCAGGAACTGCATCCCATCGTCTCATGGCAATACAGAGAACCCTCAATCCCTGTTCAGCCATCTCGTTATTTGCTGCCAGAAGCTGATCCCTGTCTATGGGGACAAACTCACCGTTTATCCACATAGACTCGGCTTTTTCCAACATTACGTCCGTAGCCCCTTTTGTAAAGGAGACTACATCTCCGGTTGGCAACCGGTGAAGGGTAGTCATGCACTTTCTCTCTGAATCAAAAGGGATCTCAGTAAGACGAGGAAGGTTATTTCCCAGTTCATACTTGTTGAATCCTGTTTTTTCAGCAACTTCCTGAAGAGCAATCTCGGTCGGATCACCTAACAAAACACCCTCCGCTGAACATTGAACATCGTTGCTCATTGCAAGCCCTTTCATAAGAAAATCAAATTGCGAGAGGGCCTGATCTCCGGTTTTGAGGTGTTTTCCGTTCACAAAGAAATTTTCGACCGTCATCCTATTAACAGTGAGGGTCCCTGTCTTATCTGAGCAAATGTATGTTACCGAGCCAAGAGTTTCCACAGCAGGCAACTTGCGCACCAGGGCGTTTTTACTCACCATCTTTTTTGCTCCAAGGGCCAGGGAGATGGTAATTACTGCGGGGAGCGCCTCAGGGATTGCTGCCACTGCAAGGGAAATGGCAGTAAGAAGCATAAGAAGAACCGGCTCACCCCTTACGAGGCCCATGCCAAAAACAATCAAACATATAGCAAGTACAGCCAGGGCAAGCTTGTGTCCAAATTTAGCCAGCCTTTTCTGGAGGGGTGTTTTTACCTCTTCCTCATCCTGAAGCATTGCGGCGATCTTTCCAAGCTCAGTTTTCATACCTGTTGCCGTAACAACACCAGTGCCGCGGCCATAGGAGATGGCAGTTCCTTTGTAGACCATGTTTTTTCGATCAGCCAATGGAAGCTGCTCATAGATGAGAGCCTTGACATGTTTTTCCACTGAAACAGATTCACCGGTAAGCGCTGCTTCTTCTGCCTTGAGCTGTACAGACTCAATGAGACGGATATCTGCAGGCACGAGAGTCCCTGCTTCGAGCATAACTATATCTCCGGGCACAAGTTCTGCCGCAGCCACCTTTGCGACCGCTCCATCCCTTAATACCGTTGCATTGTGGGCGGCCATTTTTTTCAGGGCCTCCATTGCCTTTTCAGCGCGATACTCCTGTATAAAACCAATAATGGCATTTATAACAACGATAGCAACAATAACCAGAGTGTCTGCAAGTTCTCCGATAAGACCAGATATAATGGCTGCACCAATGAGGACAAGAATCATGAAGTCCTTGAATTGGTCAAGAAGCATAAACAGGACACTTCTTTTCTTCTTCTCCTGCAACTCATTCGGTCCAAACTCAGTAAGCCGTTGTTTGGCTTCAGCATGACTTATTCCGGCCTGGCCGGACCTCATCAGGCCAAGCACATCATCAACCTCTTTTTGATAGAACAGATTCTCTACAGTCACAATGGTTAATCCTCCCTATACTTATAAAAAAAGCGAGACACTTTAGGACCGGTTTACCGATCAACTAAAGGTCTCGCTAATTGGCTGAAGACCAACGGAAAGGCCAGGCATTTTAGCCGTAATGTTGACCCTACCTTATTAGCTACTCCCCTTCAGGAATAGTCAACACTATGAGTATACTTTATCCTCACGCCTAAACTCAAGCCTTTTTTTGGAGCCACTTTAAAGGCCTTTCCCCACTGCTGTTTGAAAGCGCTTTAAATCTGTCAGTATTCGTATGCTGTAGGTATTTTCTTCGCTTTCTCCTGAGCCTTCCAATATTCAACCCGTTCTTTTACAAAAGCAAGCCATGCGTCAACCTCTTTCTCGGGGAATCCTTTCCCAAATAAGGTCTTTTCTGAATTCAGCGATAACAGGTTGAGATGCCTGTACCCATCGTGCAGCCTCTGCATCAGAGATCGGAATGATTTGTCCGCCCTGGCTCTTGAGGAACTGAACCCCTTCAATCTCTATTTCGTTTTATTGAACTGCCCATTTTTCTTTAAACTCGTTGGCAGTTTCCTGGAAGATCTTTTTTTATCAGGAGGAAGGGGATCCCACTTACTTCTGTTCATAACGATATAAAATGTGTAGGATGTGCCAATCTTCCAACTCGCTGTCGCATATTTAATCAGTTCTCCTATCTTGAAGCCTTTCAACTGCTCCATAGGTTCAAAATTGCCATCCATGACATTTCTTCTGAGCGATTCATAAAGGTCAACCATCTCGATCGGCATTGGTGTGGCGCCCAGCGCCTTAACGAGATCTCCAATTCTTCCGGTACCCCTTATTTTCATACTCTTTAATTCTTCCAAAACTCGCACTGGTTTGGTCAGAGTATGCAGAACAGCAGGCGGCGATGTGCTGAACATGAGCGGATAGTAAGCGCTCCATTCTTTCGGTTTGAACTTGTCGTAAAAGTCATTTGCTACATGGGTAATGATATAGGCGATTGGTGAGCCAATGGGGAGCTCCATGATCTCCATGACAGGAAAACGCCCTCTTGAATAGCCGCAATGGGCCATACTGATATCTGCAATACCCGTGCTGACGCCAACGGCCATCTTGGGGGCTGTCAGGAGAGTCCCACCAGAGTAATAGGTTATTTCAACCCGGCCATTCGTACGTTTTTTGATTTCATCGCAGAATGCCTGTCCGAATGCTGTGTTTTTGTGTATTACCGGAAATTAATTTGCAAATTTGAGCTTTATCGGCTCTGCTCCGTAGCCAAGAGTCAACGACCCAAAGAAAATAAAAAGCGTGAATAAAAACAGTCCTTTTTTTTCATTTGTTACCCTATTGAATGTATTAGGTACTTAGATAAATCAAGCCTCATTTCATCTGACTTCATCACATGAGAAAACTCTATTTCCCATCGAGCTTTCTCTGGATATCCTCCTTCAATACTTTCTTATCCGCCTTTCCTACTTTGGTAAGAGGTATGCTGTCGATAATTTCAAGCCGCTCAGGCAACTGGAGAACAGAGGCTCCAATACTCTTGAGGTAGGTCACAAGTTCTTCAAAAGACAGGCTAGCTCCCTCTTTGAGCTGGACATAGGCGCATATCCTTTCACCGAGAGCCTTGTCAGGCATGCCAATGACTGCAACATCGGCAACTGCCGGGTGAGCACTGATCAACCGTTCAATCCCTATTGCGCTGAGTGTCTCTCCACCCCGGAGGATCGTTTCCTTGATCCTGCCCGTTATCGTAATGATGCCTGATTCACTGATCTTTGCAAGGTCACCGGTCCTGAAGAATCCATCCTCTGTGAAAACATTTTTGTTTTCCTCTTCTGATTTAAAATAACCGTTGAAAATATTAGGACCTTTTGTGATGAGCTCCCCTTCCTTGTTCGGTGGCACTTCCTGCAGGTTCTGATCGACAATTTTAACCTGCGCGTACGGGCAGTCCTTTTCGCCGACCGTATGGCAGATTATATCAATGTCTGCATCAAGACGGCTCATTGCCGCCGGCCCCTCAGAAGAACCGAGGGCATTGACAAATTTGCAGCCAACCTTCTCATAGACGCTCCTGACCAGCTCTGGAGAGCTGGGTGCCCCTCCGGCATAAATTCTTGTCAGCGAGCTTAGATCAAAGTCCTTCAAGTTCTCAAGGCTTACGATCCTCTGCACAAGGGCAGGCACCGTAGGAAAAGCAGTTATTTTTTCGCGTTCTATAACCCTGCAGATATCCTCAGCGTCGGTGCTATCGGTGATAACATACTTGGCACAGTGGAAAAAGGCGCCACCCACACAGTTATGTATCGCCTGGGCATGGCTCACCGGGGCTGCAGTGAGCATGACATCGTTGCATGTAACCTCCCATGCCCTTGTATGATACTCGATACTGGCAATGTAGTCATTGTGGGTCCGTGGAACTGCCTTGGGCAGGCCCGTTGTCCCTCCTGTGGGGAGGATTATTGAAACCTCCGTGGGTTCTGGCCTTCTGGCAGCGATGGCTCTGAGGTTAGATTCAGTCAGGGCGCTCTCTTCGATCAATGTTTCCAACGAGGTAAATGCCTTGTTATCGGGAGATCTAACCGATATGAGGTGCCTCACTTCTTTGTGTTCTTTCATGACTTGTTGCAACATGGGCAGGTAGTCGGTTTTCTTATAATGGTCCGGGCCAATCCATGCAACGGGGCGTGTGAGGCTACTCAGGTAATTTATTTCAGAAAGGCTATGGCGGGCTACGAGAAGGACAACAATGGCGCCGATCTTTTGCAGGGCAAAAAATGAAAAAATAAATTCATGCCAGTTTGGAAGCTGAAGGAGAACAAAATCGCGCTCTTTGATCCCCAACCCCATAAGGCCAATGGCAAGGCGGTCCACTTTCTCGCGGAGTTCACGATAGGTAAACCGGGAGGTATCATCTACGAGGGCTTCCTTCCGGGGATAGAGATCGATCGCCTTATCAAACATGTCTCCCCATGTAAGTCCAAGCCACCATCTGTATTTGATATATTTCTCCGCATCTTCCTGTTTATATGGTTGAAATCCCTCTATTGGCATTCACCACCTCCTAATAGTGCTCTTTTGATAAGTGATTTGGTTATTTCTATTTTGTAACTATTCATGCTCAGAGGTTTAGCACCTGATAACGCCAATTCGGCTGCAGCGGCAGCACATGTTTCGCTTATCGCTTTTCCCTTCAACATATCTTCGGCTGTATGAGCCCTCACTGGGCCTGGTGCAACGGCGCCAAGGGCGATGCGAACATTTGCGCATACTCCGTTTTCCATTGCCACAACGGATGCTACGCTCACAATCGCAAAATCCACCGGTTTTCTGAGAGTAAATTTGATGTATCTCTGGTTGGTGGGCCTGCTAAGCGCAGGTACAGAAATTTCCTTGACTATCTCGTTTGGTTCTAGGGCATTTGCAAGTGGACTGAAGAAATCAGTTACTGCTATTTTTCGATCACCCTCCGGTCCTGTAATATGAATACTGGCATCGAGCGCCGCCAGCGCCACAGCAGTGTCAGACGGGCACACAGCGAAACACTTTTTTCCTGCCATGATGGCATGATACCGGTTATCACCCCTCACAGCAAGGCATGGCCCACTCCCCTTTCGCAAACACTGTATGGGTCCCCCTATGTGGCGTGGGTACCGATAATACCAGCAGCGGACATCCTGGCAGAGGTTCCCCCCGATTGTAGCGGCATTTCGAATCTGTGGCGTTGCAACCGAGTGTGCCGCCTCTGCAAAGACTGGATAACGTTCCTTGATCAAAGACGAGTTTGCGATATCGGAAAGCTTTGTGAGAGAACCAATTGTTAACCCTTTTTCATTTTCCTTTATTGAATCGAGGCCAGGGATGGTCTTTATATTGATGACCACTTCAGGGTAGTCAGGAAAAATCTCATCCTTCAAAACACCAAGCAAATCACTTCCCCCAGCGTTGAGGACTGCTTTTCCCTTATATTTGTAGAGAAGTGAGTGAGCTTCTTCTATTGTATGGACATTAATATGGGTGAATGACCTCATGGTGTCCCTCCTTTCTGCTTCCCCGAGGAGATTTTACCAAGCGCGTTGAGCACCTTTTCGGGTGTAGCCGGATATTCATGGAGCCAAACCCCGATGGCATTTGAAACAGCCATCAATATCGCTGAAGGCCCTGGCGAGGTAGCGACCTCCCCAATCCCTACAGCGTGGAACCGGTGACTGGGAAAGGGTGTTTCCAAAACTACATTTTTTATGACTGGAAGCTCAGAAAAGGTTCGCCATTTGTAGTCGATCATATTAGCATTGAGTGTGTGGCCTGAAGATCGGTCGATGATTGTTTCCTCAAAGATTGCGCTGTCGATGCCCGCTGAGCCGAGGCACCCGTTGAGCTGACCTTCAAGGCCCTGCGGGTCTATGATCTTGCCGGCGTCTGTTGCGTTTACAACGTTGACCAGGTCTACCTTTCCTGTTTCTGTGTCAACTTCTACCTCAACAAAGCTCATCATACAGTTAGTCAGAGTGTAATCCGGCTCAAAACGTCCGAAACCTGTGATTGTTCGGTCAATGGACATTCCCTTCCAGGGTATTTTCTTCTCCGGGTTATCCCTGACGAAAACCATTCCATCAGATGTATCCAGGTCTCCTGGTTCTGCCTTGAATTTGGGGGCCATAAGTTCGAAGAGCTTTTTCTTCGCGTCTTCTGCGGCCCGTATAACTGCGCTCCCTATGGCGTAAGTGCCCCGGGACCCAGCGGGCCCGAATTCATAAGGGTTGATCAGCGAATCTGAGGGGGTTATAAAAATATTCTCCAGGGGCAGTTGCAAAACCTCTGCGACCATCTTGGCGTAATTGCTCCTTTGACCCGTACCGTGTTCTGTCACACAGGAGAAAAGCATGGCTGTTCCATCCGGGTGGAGACGGACATATGCTTCAGATGCGTCCTCGCCGATATCCGCATTGCCGTGGACCCCAACGCCAACTCCCCTTTGCTTTGATCCATTTATGGAAGTTGGTGTGAGCCATCCCTTCCATTTTTCCTTCCAACAAAATGCCACAGCGCCCTTATCCATGGCAGGCGAATAGTCTACACCACGATACGTATACCAGATGCCATCCCGCCAGAAGTAACCATCTCCTGGTTTGACATAATGTTTTTTCAGAAACTCGAGGGGGTCGATGTCCAGTTTTTCCATGGCCAGGCTTAGAAGCGGAATGAGAATACATTTAAGCTCCTGGCCGCCAAAGCCTCTTACAATGCCTGAGGCGTTGCGGTTGGTACAGACAATCACCGGCTTCAGGTCCCAGTTTGGGCACCTGACCATAATCTGGACTTCGCCGCAGCCAACAGCAACCTGTGACTGGGTGGTCATGGAGTAGTAACCGGTATCAATAAGCCAGGTACCGGATACGGCGGTTACAGTTCCATCTTTCTTCATACCGACCCGTGCCCGCATGCGTGACGATGGGCGCACGGTGAAGGCTGCCAGGTGCTCTTCCTTGGTGAAAACCAACTTTACTGGCTTACCTGTCGCCCTGCTCAAGAGCGCCGCGTAGGTTTGTACCTGCCATGACATGAACTTTGATCCGAAACTACCTCCACAGGGACCGCCAATACTCCGTACCTCAACTTTTCTTCCCATAACATGAAAGAGGGTAATCTTGTCCATGTATGACGCCTGGTTCGAAACCCAGAGGGTAAGCTTGTTCGGTTCTTCCCACAACCCAATGGCTCCGGGAGGTTCAGGTGGCAGAGGGTTCGGTATGTTCTCGTAGCCAAATGTCCCTTCTGTTATAATGTCTGCTTCTGCAAAACCTTTTTCTGTATCGCCCATGACTACGTCTTGCAAGCTCTTTGGCCCGAAAAAAGGTACACCAGGAGTCACGACGTTGCCAGGGAATTCATCATATAACTGAGGGGCGTCCGGCTCTAAGGCCTTCTCCATATCAAAAACAGCGGGCAACACCTCGTAATCCACTTCAATCAGCCTGAGTGCCTCTTTGGCGGCTTCATCATTGGTTGCTGCAACGAGGGCAACTGCATCACCCACATACCTGACCTTACGATCAAGGATTCGGGTATAGCGTGGCGTCCCCCCCTTCCAGTCGGGCACGTCCTCCCAGGTAAGTATTGCCTTAACTCCCGGGAGCTTCAGAGCCTTTTTCTTATTGACTTTTTTAATGAGCGCATGGGGGTAAGGGCTTCGGAGAACCTTCCCATAGAGCATGTCCTGCAGCTTGATGTCGTTCAGGAATTTCGCCCTGCCCGCGACAATCTCTGACGCGTCCAACCTGGGCACCACCTTACCTATGAACCGGTATTTGTCTTTCATATCTATCACCTCACTTTTCCGATGCGGCCAGAACGGCCTTCACCACGTGATAGTGGCTGATACAGCGACAGAAATTCCCTGAAAGGCCTTCTTTTACCTCCTCTTCAGTGGGAGAAGGGTTTTCGCTCAGGAGGGCCTTTGCACTCATGATCATGCCGGGAGTACAAAACCCGCACTGGAAAGCAGTATGGTCTATAAATGACTGCTGAAGGGGATCAACCATTCCCGTCCTGGAGTCACCCAGTCCTTCGATAGTGGTGACATTCTTCCCGTCGCATTCAATGGTTAGCGTCATGCAGGAAAGCATCGACTTTCCATCAATTAAAACAGTACAGGCGCCGCAGGCGCCGTTATCGCAGGATATCTTCGTGCCCGTAAGACCAAGGGTTTCACGGAGCGTATGGGACAATGTATGAAACGGTTCAATGTCACCAGGCTTGCTGCCCACCTCAAGGACATGGACGTGTCCATTTACCGTAAGATTAACAGCCTGGGTCTTAAAAACCGGCCCTCTCTTTTGATTTCTCTTTTTTGTCGGCATGCTTCTTCCTCCATGTGTGCTCTATATTATTTCAGATCTTTCTCTCTTTGCCAGCCCAGTATTTCTCCCGCAGCTCTCGTTTCAGGATCTTCCCCTGGGGATTCTTTGGCAGAGCATCGACAAATTCCACAGATCGTGGCGCCTTATACCGGGCAAGATGATCCTTGCAGAAATTCATGATATCGTCCTCAGTTGGCTTCGGTCCTTCCTTCAACGTTAGAACAGCGTGAATACGCTCGACCCATTTGTCATCAGGAACGCCGATCACTGCGGCCTCTAAAACGGCGGGGTGGCGATAGAGGACTTCTTCCACTTCTCTGGGATAAACGTTTTCCCCGCCTGTAATGATCATGTCCTTCTTTCTGTCAACAATAAACATAAAACCTTCTTCATCATAAAAGCCCATGTCTCCCGTGTGGAGCCATCCGTCGACGATAGCCCTGGCCGTCTCCTCAGGCTTTTTCCAATACCCCACCATGATCGATTTACTCTGAACTGCAATCTCTCCCACCACTCCTATCTCAACGTCATCATTATTTTCATCCAGAATCCTCACATGCACACCCAGGCACGGTTGCCCGCACGAGGTAAGCACCTTTTGCTTTTCCGGTGGTTTGTCAAGGACCCTATGAGCTTCCTTGGTAAGAATGGCTATGTCGGGGCCAGACTCTGACTGTCCGTAGCCCTGGGCAAAGACCTCCCCAAAGGTGGCTATTCCTTTCCTCAACAACTCTAACGGCATGGGGGATGCTGCATACCACATTCTCTCCAGATTTGTGAGGTTGTACTTTTCGACACCTGGCACAGCAAGAAAGCCAACAAGGTGGGTTGGCACAATATGGATATCTGTTGCCTTCTCATCCTGAATTGCCTGCAGGGTGGCCTTGGCGTCAAAGGACCGC
>Ga0351958_1200_pt1 | contig 15174 bp, 7 predicted proteins | sample TotcelT113001L15_FD_206843 | JGI IMG/M metagenome (GOLD analysis project Ga0351958, IMG submission 206843) | Enriched cells from coal bed in the Powder River Basin, Montana, United States - Total cells T11 rep3 HSBNCT.T11.300.1.L15 ...
ACAGGGAATTACTGATTAATTTCCTCCAAACCCTTGACCAGCGTGAACCCGAAGTTCAAAAGCAAATGCAAAGCCTCATTGAGGCCATCCGTGCCGAGCGCATCAACACCAAATACAACAATATGGTGGGAAAAGCATTTTATATGCCAACCGCTCTCACCCAGAAAGATTACCAGCTTAAAAACATCAAGGCTTCTTTTCGATTTGTGGCACAAAGCTTTACACTTATACCGGATAGCCTTGTCTCCTTCACAGATAAAGACCTGAAGGCCTATTTCGAGAAAAACAAGCAAAACTACGAGCAGGAAGAGACCAGGGACTTCGACTATGTCATTTTCGATGTTCTGCCTTCCGAGCAAGACCGGATGGCTGCCGAAAAAGAAATCAACCGCTTATATGCTGAATTGGAAAAGGCCAATGATATTGCCAGCTTCGTAAACTTCAATTCAGAAGAACGTTACGACAGTAGTTTCAAAAAACGTGAATCTCTCCCGTTACAAATTGATTCAGTGATGTTTAATTCTCCTGTCGGTACGATGGCCGGCCCATGGCTCGACAATAATATTTACTATTTTGCCCGTCTGATGGACGTTCAGACACGCCCCGACAGCCTAAAGGCTTCTCATATTCTGATTGCCTACAAAGGGGCTTTTGGCTCTGACGAAAAAGTAACCCGTACCAAAGAAGCCGCCAAAAAAACCGCTGACTCTCTTGCATCCGCCCTCAGGGCCGATAAAAAGAAATTTGCCGATCTGGCCACCCGCTTCTCAAACGATCCCTCTGTCACCACCAATCAGGGCGATCTGGGCTGGTTTGCCGACGGACAGATGGTATATCCCTTCAATAAAGCCGTAATAGAAGGAAAAACAGGAGAAATAACATCTGCTGAAAGTGCTTTTGGATATCATGTCATACATGTAACCGGTAAAACAACCCCCATTAAAAAAACAAGGGTGGCCATCGTCAAACTCAGTATCACACCGAGTACACGGACCCAGCAGGAAATATACGCAACCGCTAGTGCTTTTGCCGGCCAGAACAGAACCCAGGAAGCTTTTGAAAAAGCTGTCGCTGAGCAGGGGCTCAACAAACGCACAAAAGACTACACCAATCCGATGGACATGGGATTGCCCGGACTGGACAATTCCCGGCAGGTCATTAATTGGGTATTCAATCCCAGGGTAAAACCAGGCGACGTATCTGATGTCAAAGAACTGGAAAACAAATTTGTAGTAGCAGTCCTGAAGAAAATCAGGCCAAAGGGTATCACACCTCTCGAAGATATCCGTCAGGCCATTGAAGCCTCTGTTAAAAAGGAAAAGAAAATTGAACTGCTTGCCAACCGAATGAAGGAGGCGGGCACAAAAGACCTGCTGGAACTTGCTCAAAAACTCAATGCCAGAGTGGATACTGCCAGCGACATTACTTTCTTTACCTACAATATACCCGGCCTTGGCCGTGAACCGTCCTTTGTTGGTGATTTATTCTCATTAAACCCCAACGAAACCAGCGATCCCATTAAAGGACTTAACAACGCGATTGTTGTCAGGGTAAACTCGTTTTCAGATGCCCCGGCCAAAACTGATTTTTCGTTCGAGCGGAAACAACTCGAAAACAATTTCGTGGCCCGCAGCAGCAGCGCTATCTTTAAGGCCCTTGAAAAATTAGCCAAAATAGAAGACAACCGGGTAATGTTCTTCTAAAAAATACCACTCAAAATATATCAGCCGGGAACACCTGTTTCCGGCTTTTTTTTCCCTTTTGGCCCCGGAGAAAATCCCTATTTGTAAATTCGTCATGTAATTTTTTTTTTCAATTGATACCAAACGAAACTGTCAGTAAAATACTCGATACCGTTCGCATTGAGGAAGTTATCGGGGAATTTGTCACCCTTCGGAAACGAGGGTCTAATCTTATTGGACTGTGTCCGTTTCATAACGAGAAAACACCTTCTTTTACGGTATCAGCAGTCAAGGGATTCTACAAGTGTTTTGGATGCGGAGCCGGTGGCACTGCAGTAAAATTCCTTATGGACCACGAGCACTACAATTACTCTGAAGCGCTCAAGTACCTGGCCCGCAAGTATAATATCGAGATAGAAGAACGGGAAGCTACGGCCGAAGACCTCAAGATAGCGGGCGAAAAGGAAAGCCTGTTTTCCGTTACCGGGATGGCGGCCGATTTCTTTTCCGAACAATTATGGGAATCTTCGGAAGGCCGGAATATCGGACTGTCGTACTTCGAAGAACGTGGCTTCACGCAAGCTGTTATTAAGAAATTTCAGCTTGGATACAGCCCTGAAACAAAGGACGCATTATTCAAATATGCTACCGCAAAAGGTTATCTTCCGGAATTCTTGGAAAAGGCTGGCCTGATAACCGCCGCAGGCGAAACATACGTTGACCGGTTCAGGGGCCGTATCATGTTTCCCATCCACAACCTGTCCGGACGTGTGATTGCTTTTGGCGGACGAATTCTTGCGAAAGATAAATCGTTAGCCAAATATATTAACTCCCCGGAAAGTGATATTTATCATAAAAGCAGTGTTCTCTATGGTATTTATGCTGCCCGGAAGGCCATTTCCGACCTTAATAACTGCTATCTGGTAGAGGGGTATACCGACCTCATTTCTCTTTACCAGGCCGGAATTCCAAATGTTGTTGCTTCGTCGGGCACATCGCTCACCACAGAGCAAATCCGACTGATCAGACGCTACACGCCAAACACTACCATCCTATTCGACGGTGACGCAGCAGGTATCAAAGCCTCCTTCAGAGGTATCGATATGATTCTTCAGGAGGGTATGAACGTCAGGGTGGTTCTTTTCCCCGACAATGAAGATCCCGACTCGTTTGCCCGAAAACACCGGACAGAAGAGGTTTCGGAATTTATACACGAAAATACCCAGCATTTCATTGGTTTTAAAACCCGTCTGCTTGAAGGTGAAACACAAGGAGACCCGATAAAAAAAGCAGAGCTGATTAAGGAAATCTTAGGCTCGGTGGCTCTAATCCCCGACAGCATCATACGGGCCGAATATGTAAGATACTGCGCCGAACACCTCAACATTGCCGAACAAACCCTGATTTTCGAGCTCAATAAGCTGCTTGCCCGCAAAAAAGGCAAACCGGAACCCATGCCTTTACCTGAGACCGAACCGTTTATTGCCCCCAAGCAGGTGGAATTCGACCCTCACGATATCAGCCATCAGGAAGACAACCTTATCCGCATTCTGTTAAACTATGGCCGTCAGGAATTTAACTTCCCGATTCCGGACTCTTCAGGCGCATTAAAAGACGCCACCTTCAACACAGCTCACTTCATTACAAGCGAGTTACTCGAGGACAATTATACGTTCGAAAACCCTGTTTTCCAAAAAATCTTCTTCGAATATGTAGAAGCCTTCGACAATAACCTTGTACCCGAAGAGAACTATTTCGTCAATCATCCGGATGAAGATGTATCAGAAATGAGTATCCGTATGTTGATTCCTAAATACCAGCTTAGCCCCAACTGGGAACGGAAGGGTATCCATACCCCAACCGAACTCGACCGTCTGAAAGACAACATCATTCATACTGTTTATACGCTCCGGCTCAAGCGTCTCGAAAAATTTATGGCCGGAACCCTTGCCGAAATTAGTACTGCCAGCGAAGAAGATGCCGTTCTGTTTTTAAAACGCTACAACGACCTTACTGTTATGAAAAGCCGGATTGCTGCAATTCTTACCAGGACAATCCTTCACTGATTATCACCTGCCTGGCCCAATACCGGCCTCCTGCTTGTATAATAAGAATGTAAGCCCCGGGGGCAACTTTTCCGCTAAAATCGAGCTGAACCGACCCCGACCGGATGTCAGCCTTTCGGGTATGCTGTTTCCGGCCCAATGGGTCGAACAATTCAATTGTAGCTTCACGAACGGGTAATCCCTGAAACAATACGGTGATAATACCGGAGGATGGTACCGGATAAACAGAAACTCCCGGCCCTGTTACAGATTCTATGCCTCCGCCCGGGCATCTGATAAACGTAATATTCATTGTATCTGCGGCATAACAACCATTGCCATCGATTACACGAACCCATATCTGACCCGGCTGATTCACCGGAAACAAAATGGTATCGGCCACAAGAAACCGCCCTTTATGGCCATTCATCCAAAGGTACCCAGTCATACCACTTCCGGCATCCACAACCAAATAATCCCGGCTGCATAAGACGGTATCCCGGCCAACGTCAATCTGCGGCAAATCCAAAACCAAAACCCCTGCCGAATCACAGTCAGAAACACCGCAGGCGTTCTCAGCCCTGGCATAAAAAAGCTGATTGGTTGCAGGTGCAGCAACTGGCAAAATGTGGCCGGACCCCATTGGCAAACCTGCGCAGTTGGCTGAAAACCACCGGATGACTTCTCCCGGTCCGGCAGCAGCCGACAACACAACCGTATCCGTCGCAAACCGGCAATATAAATCAGGTGCCGCCAAAATAGGGGAGGGGACCTGGGGCAAATGCTGGATATACAAAACCATGGAATCCTGCATGATGGCCATCTCGTTGACTGCAGTTACACCAAGAATAACGCTGGTGCTTTGCCGATCTCCGGCACCCGGAAAATAAATCGTTTGCAGGGAATCAGCAGACAAAAAAATCCCGTCTCCTCTTGTAAACCATTGTACCTGTGAGTATTCCTGACCGTTTGCCGTGATTAAGACAGAATCCTGATTATAACAAATACCAAGGTCAGGGCCGGCATCCACGAATGGCCATGCAAAAACCGGCAGTGTAATATAGTCTATCCAAACCCTGTCTTCGCCTCCGGCAAAATAGATGTCCTTTTCGTATTGCCATCTGAGGGTATGTCTACCGGCCGGGACGGCAAATGCTGCTCGTTTCCAGTCGCGTATACCCGACCATTTCCCCCTTAGGATATTATCTACAAAGAATGACAAAAAATCATAATTCGATTCGGTAGAGGTCTTATAATAGAACGTGACGCTATCATCACTGATCATATCGTACTGAAGCGACAAAACAGTGCCCTGGCTGTCGCCGATTGTACCGGACCGTGCGGCATACTTTCCTTCGTAAACAGGACTTGTAACAACCGTCCACAATGCATTTCCGGATCTTTGCCAGGGAAACCTCTCAAAATTACCGGTCTCCCAATCCTCCACAATCAAGCCAGCCCGGCGGATGTATTTCTTCTTCGCCTGAAACATGCCTGATGCCGAACGGAAAAGAAAATCTATCTGCGCTCCGTACGACATATCCGGGTTAAAAATCACCTGAAAGAATGCTGTATCGGTTTCTGCCGGAAACAAAACCGGCAGAATGTCTTCTTGGATGACTATTTCCATATCAGGGCTTGTCGAAGTCAAAAGACAATTCACCGTTTGAAGTTGAAAATCACCGGTATTTCGCACCTTTAAACCAATAACGGCTGTTTCGCCGGGGTCAGGTATGCCATTGGAATTTCCCGATGTATCGCAGATAAACATGGCCTCAATTAGCAATTGCGGAGCCGAGGAATGGACATAAAAATGACTTGCCCAGGTTGTATCACCATCATTCGCCTGCAGCTCAAATTTAACCTTGAGATTATCCGGTATGGTATCAGAAATTTTGGCTGCAAAACCATTTGGGCGCAATATGGACTGTCCCGGTAGAAATTCTCCGTAAAATTCGCTGCTGTCAGTGATTATCAAGTAAGGAGACTGGCTGCGCATCATCACATTTACGTTACTGGTGCTTTGGTCACCGATGTTTTGCATTTCGACTGAAAAGTTCACCGAGTCTCCATAAATCAAAGCCTGTACACTGCCGCCCCCCCCCGATTGATTCAATATTATGGCTGTAATAGGCCACATAAGACTGATTGGGTGCCGGTCCGGCCATCAAAGGGCTCACATAGCTCAAGGCAACCCCGCTACGGTTATCCGTCCAGCAGGGATAGATTCTCATGTTTCTGGCGGCCAGGCCAAGATAATCGCCAAAGTAACCCCCTGCAAGGCCAGGAATGGGGGCCGGGGTAAAGGCAACATCCGAAACCCGGAAATCATCCCAGGTTTGTCCGCCATCAACTGAATGCGCGATAAAGACCTCACATTGCTGAGGTTCCGTATTCCGGTCGTCATAAAAAATAACGCTCAGGTTACCCGTTACGGGGTCACAGGCAACCCAGGGGAAGTAATGCTGTTTCCCAAGGCCCGGTGGGTCCTGGTTCACTTTCACCGGATTGGTCCATGAAAAACCCTGATCCGAAGATTTTATCATATACACATTAATTTCGTTTCCTGAATTAACCCCCGGTTCGCCCTTATTGGCCCATACCACATAGATGGTTCCTCCAAAAGGCCCGCTGCTGTTATCGACGGTCATCGACGGAAAGGAATTTACCCGCATATTCTTATTTGTCAGCGAATTTCTAATTCCACGGATGTTCGAAACAATCCGGGTGGCGGGTTCCCAGGTTTGCCCCCCGTTAAACGAACGCGCGAAACCCAATGCATTTTCATCCTCCGGCCAGGTATCATAAACCGCCCAAACTGCATATACTTCGCCGGCCGGGCCAGTCTGGATATTGACCCCCTGATTATGACTGCCGGCATTTACCGCCTCGCTGATGGTTACGGGGTTGCTCCACGAAAACGCAGATGTGGTGCTTCTGGAAACCTGGATTTCTCCATCGTAGGCTCCGCCATTCGAGAAGCGGGTCCAGCCGGTATAAACATTGCCGCTATATGTGCTTAGCAAGCTATTATCGACCCATAGATGATTCTTATCAAGCATGTTGGGAAAGCCTCCCGGGGGTGAAGCCACCAGAATTCTAACCCAGTCTGCACCGCCATTGTCGCTATAAGAAACGGACTGCCCAAACATTTCGTTGATAAACCCGACATACATCCTGCCATTTAAATCGATTGCTGCGGCAGGGTCACCACTGTTGTCGCCGCCTGCGCCATAAATTTCGCCTTCCCAGTTTTGTCCTGCGTCGTCGCTGGTATAATTATCTGCGCCAAACAGCACATTAACCGGAAAATCGCTGCTGTTATTACTGTTAAATAGCCTTTCGTTATTGTTTGGGTCAATAAATACCGAATTTTCGCTTTGCGTGGTTCCTCCTTCCACGATGACCACATCCGGCGAATCCAGAATGCCAAGATTTCGGCTTTCGATCCGAAAACCTTTATAAACGGCAGGCTCGGTGGGTTTATCCGGCGCTACATTCACATAACCCATACGCGCAATATACCGCCAGTATGCCATATTATCTGCCCTGTTATCATAATGCTGCGATGGATTCCTCAGAAGATTCAATTCATCAGGCAGTGATAATCCGGGCCGTTGTGCCATCAGGGATTGGCCTAACAGGATAAATCCCGCGATCAATCGGATAAGGTGTTTTTCGTTTACCATATAGTTTCCTTTTGGATTCATCGTCGGGCCAGGGGCATGGATAGCCAGTCCCTTCGAAGATATCAACAACAACACCCCAAAAGTAACCCAAAAGCAGTTAAAAGCCGGACCCGCAATGCAAGTCCGGCTCATTTGAATTCAAAATCAGCTGCTTTTATCTTGTGAACAGCAATTTAACATGCCGTGTTTCAAGGATGGTTGTCAGCTTAACAATATACAACCCTTCTGGCACTTTAACCCCCTGGTTGTCGGAACCATCCCATATTAACTGATTAAGCCCGGCTGGAAGATAACCGCCAGGTAAACTGCATACCAACATTCCCTGACTGTTAAAAACCTCGGCTTTCACATAATCCGTTGAAGCCATATAAAACCGGATATAAACCTCTGTCCTGAATGGATTGGGGTACCCTTTGATGCCGGATATCATCTCTGCCTCCCCACGCCCAACCCCGGATATGACTTCAAAATGCACCATGATTGAATCTATCGGGCGATCCGGGTCATTGGATTGGACATAAACAATTCCCTCATACTGGCCCACGGGTAATATAGATGCATCAAGGGTGATGTCAACGACTGCCTGATTGCCAGGGGTAAGCAAACCCTGGCCTGTACCAGCCGACAACCAGCTGCTGCTGTTGTTATCGGTGGTAATTACATAAACGAGGTCGGCATAACCGGTATTGGTAACAGTAAATTGTGATTGCGCAACATTACCTGGGTTCGCTGTCGTATCAATCACATGTGATGAAAGCAGCATATGGGGGTGAACCCCTGCTCCGACAGGGAACTGATGGGGGTCGGCGGAGCCAATCAAAGGATGGAAGGCGGAGCGCCCCGACAAATCAACAGCCTGAATATAATACCTTACGGTGCTCCCCTGTGCCTGACGGGGTATTTCAGCCCTGAAATCGTTGCCCGATACCAATGAAAGCGGGCTGTAATTGTATGGGCCATTATTAATGCTGTAAAACACTTTCAACGAATCAAATATCAATTCATAACCGCTAAGGGCTTTGATATATACATCAATAATGTAATCCTCGTCGCTTGGCTGGGTCGCCGTTATGGGCAAATGCCTGATATAGAGCATGCCTTTGTCCGCTACTTCGTGTGTCCTGCAATGAAGGGCATCCGTCGATTCCCAGGGTGTGGAGGGATTCTGATAAACACCAACGATGTCGTATCCTGGCATGGCATTCTGATAAACCTGAATGGCCGCATTATCATGTGTGGCATTGCCTGTAATCGGAAGAAACACTTTGTTTTTCAGGATAAAAGAGTTGGAATAGGGCTGGTCGTTAGGTGTGTTCACCCTAAACACCTGATATGGCGTACCATAGCTGCTGATGGCGGTTTGCCAGTAGGCCGCTGCGCTTTCAAGCTGCGAATATTGGGGATGTGTTGACGGTACAGCCCTCACTAAAATCTTATCAACATCCAGAAATTTTGCCCAGCAATCAATATGATCAATATAGGTGCCGTTGGGGTCAGGTCTAACATGATAGTTGTCGATTCCGAGGTAATCTTTCATACGTTGGTGGATCTCCGTTTGTGATACGGATGGATTTTCTGTATAAACCAATGTAGTAGAAGCAGCCCCGTACATGCCATCGCACATATAATTACCCCCGGTGTGTACCACGTTCATACCAAAAAGCGGAACGCTCATATGTTGGGCCATTTTTACTGGAATATCGTCATCGGCAGGCCGTGGGCGGTTGTAAGGAAAATCTACAATCCCAACCTCGTTGGCACCACTAATAATAAACCAGGGGCCGTAATCACGGGTCCAGTAAGAATTGCTTGGTGCTATCATATAATCACAGTTGGCTATATTTACGCCATTGCTGACATACTGATTTTGAACAGTATTTTGCTGGGTCGAATTTGCAACAATGGTGGTAACTTTTCCGACAAACGACATTTCCTTAATCAATGTCATCGGAATACCAAATGGATAACGGATTAATACCCCTTCGTTATAATTAAACTCTGCAATATTGACAACCGGACCCGGAGGCGGAGGGGTTGGTGTAAAACCCCGGCCTATTTCATGTCGTCTTAAAAATTCTTCCGGGGTCATCCAATGGGTAAGGCCCGGACTTGCCGGATTGAGTGGTTCCTGCGCCCGGCTAACTTGTGTAAGCATTAGGCTGATAAACAGGAATAAAAAAAACTGCAGGGTTTGTTTTTTGGTCATAATATGATGATTGGTTTGATTCGCTTTGGATAAAGTTTCTGGGGGATTGCTATTTGAACGAACAAAAATAATTGTTCCTCAGAGATTATTAACAATTTTGTGTCAGGCTGGCTTATGAAACGAGCTGATACAATTGTCATCCCCTTTATCTTTTTAGCAATAAACGAACGTTTTAGGGGTTTTTATACCAAACATAAACGAAATATTATGATTTCTGATTGGTTTCAGGAAACGAACGTCGCCCTGACCGTTAGTGATAAGAACGGGCAAATCATTTACATGAACCAAAAGGCCTGCGCTGTATTCTCGAAGTTCGGCGAATGTCTCGTTGGTTCCAATCTTAAAAATTGCCACAACGAAACCTCTGTGCAAAAAATGGCGCACTTGCTCGAAAGCGGCCAATCCAACATCTACACGATTGAAAAAAATGGCCGGAAAAAAATTATTATTCAGTTGCCCTGGTCCTCGAATCAGGCCGTTGAAGGGTTGCTGGAGCTTTCGATCGAGTTGCCGGAAGAGATGCCCCACCACAACCGCGATGCAGCACCAATCAGTCCATAATCCGGCTTTGCTTATTTTTGCAAATGAACGACTCTTTTAATTAACCTTAACTGAAATCCTTATTGCCATTATATTAATTGCCCAACATGCGTAATCGATTAACCTCCCTTCTTCTGCTTTTACATTTGTTCGCTTTTTCACAAATTGAAATCGTACCAGATTCGGTGTATGTATATGATTCTGCAGCGCTTTATACCCCACACAAAAGGGTTTTCAACCCCGAGGTGGATTTGGTGAAAGACTCCCCGATTGTAAGGGCGCTCGACAGTCTTGCTGGTATCCGGTTCTTCAAGGACTATTATTTTTCGTCCAATCCTTCGATGGTAAACACTTACGATTATCCTGCTGATTTTATCCCAACATTCTCAGAAGAGGAATACCGGCAGCGCCTTGATGCCATGAGGGCTGAATCGCCAATGGATTTTACCTACAACCGGCATGTTAGGGATTACATAAACCTTTATGCCGCAAGGAAACGTAAACTGACACAACGGCTGTTGGGTCTTTCGTACCTGTATTTTCCGATGTTTGAAGAAATGCTGGATAAATACAATCTTCCGTTAGAACTGAAATACCTGGCTGTCATCGAATCCGCGCTCAACCCTGTGGCTGGCTCAAGGGCCGGCGCCAAAGGCCTTTGGCAGTTTATGTACGGCACAGGTAAGGTGTACGGGCTAAAAGCCACTTCATTTATTGATTACCGTTTCGATCCTTATCTTTCGACCGACGCTGCCTGCCGTCACCTTAAAGACCTTTACGATTTGTATGAAGACTGGTGGCTTGTACTCGCAGCCTATAATGCCGGTGCAGGAAATGTAAACAAAGCCATCCGCAGAGCTGGTGGTAATAAAAATTATTGGATTATATGGCCATTCCTGCCAGCTGAAACGCGTGGCTATGTTCCGGCGTTTATTGCCGCTGCCTATGTTTTGGAACATGCCGGCCATCACAATTTATATCCTTTACACCCCGGTATCCTGTATAATGGAATTGACACAGTTGCCATCCGGCAAGCTGTTTCGTTCGACCAAATCGCGGAGGTTCTCAGCCTGCCGGTTGAAGATTTGAAATTTCTCAACCCTGCCTACAAATTAGGCATTATCCCAGCAGACCAAAACAAAACATATTATTTACGCCTGCCCCGCGAGTACATCGGAGATTTTATCAACAACGAATACCAGATTTATAATTACACCTCGAAAACAGCTTCTGAACGACAAAAGCTAATCGAACAGGTCAGCAGAGCGCAGGAACAAGTCATTCATATCGTCAAGTCCGGAGAATCCCTGGGTACCATTGCACGGAAATACAAATGCACGGCAAACGATATAAAAAGATGGAATAACCTGAAATCTGTCAATCTCAGACAAAAACAACGATTGATTATCTACCCCGGATTCACATCCGTCGAAAGTCCGGCTCAGTCAGCCTCTTCGCAACCTGCCACCCGAAATGAATCTGCCACGCCGGCCAGTACAATATACCACACGGTCAAAAGCGGGGAAACCCTCGGAAAAATAGGCCAGAAGTACGGTGTTTCCGTAAAGGACCTCATGGCCTGGAATAATTTGCAAAATACCAATATCCGTATCAAGCAGAAGCTCATTGTGGCCAGCCCGTCAAAAGAGCCGACTTCGTCAGCCAAAAACGGAAACAGCGAGACAAAATACTACACAGTAAAAGAAGGAGATACCCTTTGGGATATTGCCGCCTTGTTTGAAGGTGTAACCGTAGATGATATTAAAAATGTAAATAAACTGACTTCCAATAAAATAAGAGTCGGTCAAAAACTCAAAATTCAACAATCCAATTAATCCCTTTAACTATGGCCAAGAAATTTTTGTTGTTGGCTTTGTTGGCATCTGTCTTTACCGCCTGCGAAGACAGGCCAACCATTAAACGCTCTTCCGGGGGGATATGCGAAGTCCTAGTCGCCACAGATAATGAACAGGTTTGGAAAGGCAGCATCGGCGACACTATCCGGCAATATTTTGCCCAATATCTTACAGGCCTGCCCATGCCCGAAGAATCCTTCTATGCCCTTCATACCCTGTCGGGAACCCTTTTCAGGGACGATTTCCACAAACCCCGCCACAATATTCTAATTGTCAACATCGATACCTCTGTCAAAACACCTTATATCGACAGTAAGAAAAACCACTGGGCAAGTCCTCAGCAAATTGTGCGTTTTGTTTGCCCAACGGATACATCATTTTTCAGATTGTTTCGTCAGTACTACAAATCCCTTTTTACCCTTTTCAGAGATACGGAAAAAACAAGGGTGGTCAACATGTTTTCTTCCAATCCTTCAAAAAGCATCATTGCAAAACTTAAAAGCAATTATGGCATCGACATGCTGATCCCGGGCGGTTTCAATATTGCTGCCGAAACGCCCGATTTCATATGGTTACGGCAATCGATTCATCGTCGCAAACAGGATACTGAAACCGGATTTATGATTTATATCCAGCCCTATACAGATACAGCTGCTTTTGCGCCAGATCATATCATTCGTACCAGGGACTCTGTTGCAAAAAAGTACATTCCTGGTCCAAGTGATGGCTCGTATATGGCTACTTCAACAGAGTTCATTCCGCCTGAATTCAACCGAACCAGACGCTTTTCTACCGGATTTGCCGTCGAAACCAGAGGCCTTTGGAAAGTCGTCAACGATTTCATGGGCGGTCCGTTTATCAGCTATACTTTCGTGGATACACATCGCAACAGACTCATTACAGCCGAAGGGTATCTGTACAACCCCAACGCAGAACAAAGAAAATTTGTGCTTCAGATTGAGGCTCTGTTAAATACGATAAAAATCGTGGATGAATCCTCCCAATAGCATTTTTGCGGCATTCGATGTTTATTAACACAAACGCTGTAATTAAACCAACTAACCTTTCGCCATGAACCGATTTTACATTGTCCTTTTATTCTTCTGTATACAAATCCTCCAGGCTCACGCACAGCAAAAGTCCTTTACGCCTGAAGATGCATCTTTCAATAATCCTTCTCTTCATGCCCGCGGGCTTTCGAACCTGGGGTGGATACCGGGAACAGACTTTTTCTGCTATCAGCAAAATAATGCCCTGATCAGACAGCATGCCATAAGCGGCAATACCGATACGCTGATTCGCTATTCAGACTGGAACCTGACGTTGGTCAGGCATAACCTGAAAGCCGGTAAAAGCCTGCCCGCATTTCGTTGGATAAACGAATCCGAAGTTCGCTTTATCCAGAATTCGCGGATGTTCCTGTACAATCCGGCGGCTGATAAGCTGTCGGAGATCAATAAGTATCCTGAAGATGCTAAAAATACTGATGTTGCCGGCCTGACCAACCATGTGGCTTACACCCTGGGCAACAATCTTTTCATAGCCGATCAGGGAGAGCAAATTGCTGTTTCGGATGAACCGGATCCTGCCATACTTTATGGCTCTGAAAGGGTACACCGAAATGAATTTGGTATTTCAAAAGGAACGTTTTGGAGCCCGGATGGAAAATCGCTTGCTTTTTACCGTATGGACGAACGGCAGGTAACCGACTATCCCCTTGTAGATATTACAACCCGTCCTGCATCCATAAAAAACACGAAATATCCCATGGCCGGAATGACTATTCATCAGGTACAAATTGGAGTATTCCATACCGAAACCGGCAAAACCACTTACCTTCAGACTGACCTTGACGAAGAACATTACCTGACCAATGTTACCTGGTCGCCTGACAGTAAAATAATCTATATTGCTATTCTGAACAGGGACCAAAATCACCTTTGGCTCAATTGTTACGATGCCCATACCGGGCTATTCAAGAGCACCCTGTTCGAAGAAACCAATCCCCGTTACGTAGAACCTGAAAATGGTCCCTGGTTTGTTCCAGAATTACCAAACCAATTTATCTGGCAGAGTGAGCGGGATGGCTACAACCATCTATACCTATACAATACCAATGGAAAGCTGATTCGTCAAATTACCAAAGGAGCCTGGACTGTCATTCAGATTACTGGTTACAACCCGGCCACAAAGGAACTCATATTTACAGCTACCAAAGACAGCCCATTGGAAATCAATATTTATACAACAGATATTCAGACCGGATCAATCCGCCGCATTAACAAGGAATACGGAGTTCATACAGCCACTGCCGATCCTGATGGCCGGTTCGTTCTTGATTCATACTCCAATCCTGTAACTCCGAGAAATATTAATATCTATTCGCTGAATGGGAAAAACAGCCGTTTGGTTCATGAAAGCCCCAACCCTTTATCGGAATATAAACTGGGTGACACCAAAATTGTCGAACTAAAATCTGAAGACAATATCCAGCTATACGGTCGCATGATTACACCTCCCAATTTCGACCCCAAAAAAAAATATCCGGTAATCATATATGTTTATGGTGGCCCGCACAGCCAGTTAATCAATCAATCATGGCTGAACGGAGCCAGCATTTACATGAATTATCTGGCACAGAAAGACTACATCGTGTTTACTCTCGACAACCGTGGGACTACCAACAGAGGATTTGAATTTGAAAGCATTATCCATCGAAATCTTGGTCATTACGAAGTAGCAGATCAGATGCAAGGTGTTAAATATATAAAGTCCCTCCCTTTTGTTGATTCTGCCAGAATAGGCATTGATGGATGGAGTTACGGTGGTTTTATGTCGATAAACATGTTGCTCGAAAATCCCGGGGGGTTTAAAGCTGCTGTGGCAGGAGGCCCTGTTTGCGACTGGAAATATTACGAAGCGATGTATGGTGAACGCTATATGGATACGCCAGCGCAAAATCCGGAAGGCTACAAACAATCAAGCCTGATCGAAAAAGCCGGCTCCCTGAACGACAAACTTCTTATCATCCACTGCACCACCGATCCGGTCGTCGTATGGCAACACAGCATCGACTTTGTGCAAAAGTGTATTGAACATGGTAAACTGATCGAATATTTTTTATACCCTGGTCATGAGCATAATGTAAGGGGAAAG
>Ga0351958_1205_pt1 | contig 14641 bp, 6 predicted proteins | sample TotcelT113001L15_FD_206843 | JGI IMG/M metagenome (GOLD analysis project Ga0351958, IMG submission 206843) | Enriched cells from coal bed in the Powder River Basin, Montana, United States - Total cells T11 rep3 HSBNCT.T11.300.1.L15 ...
CGATGGCTGTGGGGTCGGCCGTGTATTTATCACTCGAATAAATCACCTTCATGTCGGTAAAGGTTCCCACTTTGCGCATACTCAATGTCCTGCCGAGGAAATCCCCGTCAACTTTGAAGGTGATATCGCTGTAACGCGTGTCCCAGATACCCGAGATATTTTTGGCATCCGGCGGGGCAAAGAGGAACCTGGCAGATTCGACCTTCGTGCCAATTGTATACCAGTAGGTACGCGGGGGTTCCTGCTTTTCGACCATTTCGCGTGTACGGATGGTCAGGTAGGCATGCTTGCCATCCTTTGCAAACGAAAACCCATAAACCCCTTCAATCGGCTCATAAAGCAGTTTCCCGTCGCGTGTATCGATAATATAATAGGTCAGGATTTCGGCCCCGGCTTTCTGAAGTCCGATGGCGGCAAGGGATGCGTCTTCGTTGTAGCTGTTACCCGACATGGCTGATTTACCCTCCGTGTCAATCGTGAGGGGGTCGAAAAGCAATACTTCTCTATCATCCAGACGAGTGTATAGCTTGGTTTGTAATTCTCCTTTAAGGCGTCGGTTAAAAAACTGACGGGAACCTATCAGAAAATCCGGCCCGGTGTAATCGCGGTCGATATAAGCGGCGATTTCTTCTCTCAGGCCTTCAACAGCCGGGTAATTTGCATTGATATAATCCACGGTGGTGGTATGCTGGGCCAGCGTCCAGTCCAACACTTCCTGTTTTTTGCCGTCTTCGAGCCATTGATAGGGGTCCGTAAATTTTTGTCCGAAATAATCAAACGTTACCGGACGTTCGGGTGTGGCCGGGGGCTGGTAGCTTTTCTGGCCAAACAGCGGGCTGAACATCAAAACCAGCCCTGTGAGAACAAACATTGTCAATCGATTCATAAGTGTGATATTTTTAAATGGTTACCAGATCGAAGCCCTTGCGCCGGGGGCAATATATAGTTTTGCATCTTCGGGAATGGCAAATGCTTCATAAAACTCCGGAATATTGAATACGGCACGGTTCACCCGTGATTCAGCGGGAGCGTGCACGTCTTCGCGTATATCCCGGGCCAGTTTCTTATCCCGCACATTCTCGCGCCAAATCTGTGCATAAGAGAGAAAAAATCTTTGGAGGGGCATAAAACCGTCAATCCGTTTCTCGCTGCCGTCCAATACCTTTTTGAGTGCATGCAACGAAATGGTCAGTCCGCCATTATCTGAGATATTTTCACCCAGAGTCAGTTCGCCGTTGATATGCAGGCTGTCGAGCATCACATAGGCATTATACTGGTCAATCAATGGGTTGGTTTTCTCCGTAAATCTTCCGGCATCGTCGGGCTGCCACCATTCGGCTAAGTTGCCGTTTTTGTCGTATTTCCGGCCCTGGTCGTCAAACCCGTGGGTCATTTCGTGTCCGATGACCACACCAATGGCGCCATAATTCACGGCATCGTCGGCATTGGCATGGAAGAAAGGTGGCTGAAGAATACCTGCCGGAAATACAATTTCGTTTCGGCTTGGCACATAGCCGGCGTTAACCGTTTGGGGTGTCATGACCCATTCGCCCCGGTCAACCGGTTTGCCCACTTTGGCCATGTCGCGTTCGAATTCAAAGATATTGGCATTCCATACATTTTGGATATACGGCCCCGAGTTGATATCAAGGGCAGAATAATCAACCCATTTATCCGGATAACCGACTTTCACATCCATGGCATGGAGTTTTTCGAGGGCCTTGGCACGGGTACTGTCGCCCATCCATTCGAGTGTGCGGATGCGTTCGGCCAATGAACTTTTCAGGTTGGCCACAAGTTGACTGATGCGTTCTTTGGATTCGGGTGGAAAATACTTCGCCACATATACTTTTCCAATGGCCTCGCCCAGCGAAGCAGAGGTTGTATTCAGCACGCGTTTCCAGCGGGGCTGCATTTCCTTCTGTCCCGAAAGGAAAACATTATAAAATTCGTGAGTGGCAGCATATAATTCGTCGTTGAGATAGGTGCTGCTCTCCTGTACAACTTTATACTGCAGAAATGCATGCCAGGTCGATACGGGCACGTCATCAAGCAGGCTGCCAAAACCGCGAACAAATTCCGGCTGAAAAACATTGATTTCGTTGAGGTTTTCCAGGCCAAGTTCCCTGAAAAAAGTATCCCAGTCGAAAGCAGGGGACAGTTTTCTGAGCCCTGCCAGATCCATTTTGTTATATGTGGCAACAGGGTCCCTTCTTTCGAGTATTGTCATCGAATGGCCGGCCAGTTTGGTTTCAAGTTTAAATATTTCTTCGGCCTGTCGGTCGGCATTGCCTGCGGATTCTCCGGCGATTACAAGCAGGCGTGCAATGTATTGCTTGTAGGCCGTGTGTACATCCAGCATCCCGGGATTATCCGGATTATAATATTCAACTTCGGGCAAACCAAGGCCGGACTGGTAGAGGTTCAGAATCATCCTGTCGCTTTGCTTCTTGTCGGCCATGGCAAACACATAAAAGAAAGGTGATATGCCCCGGCGGCAAAGGCTGGCGGTGTAGGCGGCCAAAAGGGCCGGAGTGGTAAGCGAAGGGATTTTGTCAAGGTCAGGTTTCAGGGGCGAAAGACCGGCATTCTGACGTGCAATGGAATCCATGCCGGACAGGTAAAAGTCGCCGATTTTTCTGGCTTCACTTCCCTGGCGGGCTTTACTTTGCGCTGCATCCAAGACAAGGGTTTTCAGCATTTCTCGGTTTTTCTCGGCCAATTGTGTAAAAGCACCATAGTCGGTGAAAGCGTCGGGAATGGGGTTATTCTTAAGCCAGCCACCGTTGACATAACGGAAGAAATCTTCCCCCGGCTGCACGCTTAGGTCCATATTGACGGTATCTACAGCAGGCTCGGTTGAAGACGTACCGGCCGGATTCCCGCAGGATGCCAGCAGGAACGCCAGCACGACAATTAGATTGATTCTTTGCATAACATCGGTTTTGTTGGTTAGGCAAGGCCTACTGAAAATCAGGCCAAAATGGCCAATGCATTGTATAGCAAGCCATCCGCCATAATTGTGTGACGCAACCGGAAAGGTCGTGTGTACCGGAATGCACAGTCATTGTCCGGATGTGTACAGATTTCGTTTCGACTTTTTTACCTTTGCCGGTCAAAAAAAACGAATTTGACTGCATATCTAAATCTAACGGGAATATGTTGTTCAAGCCAAAGTTCTTCAGCCTGCTGAAAACCGGGATTTCGCCCGCACAGATTCGCAGCGATACCCTTTCGGGCATTGTCGTCGGAATTGTTGCCCTGCCGCTCGCCATTGCTTTTGCAGTGGCCTCCGGGGTATCACCCGAAAAAGGCCTGATTACGGCAGTGGTGGCCGGTTTCCTGATTTCATTCCTGGGCGGTAGCCGTGTACAGATCGGGGGGCCTACGGGGGCTTTTATCGTGATTGTATATGGAATTGTGGAACAATACGGGCTTGGAGGACTGATGGTCTCTACCATCATGGCCGGTTTTATTCTCATTTTATTTGGGCTGCTGCGCCTGGGGTCGCTGCTGAGGTTTTTCCCTCATCCGCTGATTGTTGGGTTCACAAGCGGTATCGCAGTGGTGATATTTTCGACCCAGATTAAGGATGCCCTGGGAATGGAAATAGACAAAGTTCCCTCCGGGTTTATCGAAAAATGGGAAGTCTATGCCGGTCATCTCGGCACCATTAATTACACTGCCCTGGCTCTGACCTTGCTCACTATTATGATTACTGTTGGATTTCGCAGAATATCCGGAAAGATTCCGGGTTCATTCGTTGCCATCCTCATTGTGACAGGTCTTGTTCAGGCCTTTGGTTTACCGGTGACCGACATCCGCACCTTTTTTGGCGAAATTGCAGGATCGGTGCAGTTCGAGATGCCAGCCATTAATTTTGGAGAAATCAGGCAATATATTGGCCCGGCCGTTACCATCGCGCTTCTGGGGGGTATCGAATCCCTTCTGTCGGCCGTGGTTGCCGACGGGATGATCAGCGGTAACCACCGCTCCAATACCGAACTGATTGCCCAGGGAATCGCCAATATCGTGACACCTTTGTTCGGGGGTATCCCGGCTACAGGTGCAATCGCCCGGACAGTGGTCAACGTTAAAACCGGCGGAAGGACACCCGTAGCCGGAATCGTTCATGCAATAACGCTACTACTGATTATGCTTTTCTTTGGAAAATGGGCACAGATGATACCAATGGCCTGCCTGGCCGGAATTCTGATTGTGGTTGCATACAACATGAGCGAATGGCGGTTGTTCCGGTCCATACTGAAAGGTTCGTTTTTTGATATCGCCGTGTTGCTGACAACTTTCTTCCTCACCGTACTCGTGGATCTGACCGTTGCCATTGAAGTAGGTATTGTTCTCTCCGCGCTGCTGTTTATGAAACGCATGGCTGACCTCGGAAAAGATGGCTTTAAGGCCGTTGACAGCGACTTGCTGACGGACTATTCGGATTTGCCGCCCTCTGTTTCCATTTACGAAATCAGCGGGCCGTTTTTCTTTGCCTCGGCAAAACAATATGGCGAAGTCATCAAGGAAACAGGATTCAAATCCAAAGTATTGATTATCCGGATGCGATACGTTCCTTTTATGGATTCGACAGGCGCGCGCAATCTGAAAGAAGCAATCGGGATGGTACGAAAAGCCGGAACCACTGTTGTTCTTTCGGGGGTAAATGAGAATGTGCGTTCTGAACTCGAAGAATATGGCATCGCCAAACTGATAGGCAACGAAAACATATTATCGGTATTCGAACTTGCACTTGTCAGGGCAAAAGAAATTGCAGCCCGTTAAACTGAGGTATATCGCCCAATCCTGCTATCTTCCAACACTGTAATCAAACTGCAATATATAAATATAATATATGTATTAAAATATTTGTATGAATAACTTAACTTTGCAAGCTAATCCATCCCCAATGACCACAGTTCAAACCCTTACGTTTTCTCATCTGCTCAATGAGTCAGTCAAAAAGAATGGCCAAAGGCCGGCACTGGCCTTTGTAGGAGAAGAGCCACTTACCTACCGTCAGTTATATGAGCAAATTGAGGCCTTGCAGGCATTTCTCGAAAAACTTGGTGTAAAACCAGGCGACAGGTTGGCCATCCTCAGCCAAAACTCCCCGAACTGGGGGGTTGCCTATCTGGCCATCGTAACCATGGGTGCTGTGGTCGTTCCCGTTTTACCCGATTTTTCGCCGGCTGAAGTCGAGAACATCATGACCCATTCCGGTGCAAGAATACTATTTGTTTCATCCGGACTCAGGGCAAAAGTTGACGGCTTTCAATCCAATCGGCCTGAACATATCATTCTGACGGAGGATTTCAGTTTGCAAAACCCGGCCGAAAATGCTGCTGTGTATATGCCCGGCGACAAACCAACCCAAACATATTCGGCAGATGAGGAAGATGTGGCTGCAATCATTTATACTTCAGGCACAACCGGCAAGTCGAAAGGTGTTATGCTCAGCCAGAAAAACATTTGCTTTACAGCCTTACAGTGTGGCACGGTACAACCCATTGGACCCGAAGACCGCATGATGAGCATACTGCCCCTTTCTCATACTTATGAAAATACCATTGGTTTTGTTTTCCCGCTTTTCAACGGGGCTTCCGTCTATTACCTGTCTAAACCGCCAACTCCCACGATTCTGCTGCCCGCCCTGAAACTTGTAAAGCCAACGCTGATGCTGACGGTTCCGCTGATTATTGAAAAAATTTACCACAATAAAATTAAACCCACTTTTCACAAAAACCGGCTGACACGCTTCTTATATTCTTTTCCGCCAATCAGAAAAAAATTGAACCTGCTGGCCGGAAAGAAACTCAGGCAAACTTTCGGTGGAGCCTTAAAATTCTATGGCATTGGCGGTGCGAAGCTGAGCGAAACCGTGGAGAAATTTTTAATCGAGGCCCGCTTCCCCATTGCTATTGGTTACGGACTGACAGAAACGGCCCCACTCTTAGCCGGAAGCAATCCCCAAAACCACCGGCTACAAAGTACCGGGCCTGTTCTACAGGGTGTTACACTCAAAATTAACGAGCCAGATCCCGTAACCGGGGAAGGAGAAATCTGGGCCAAAGGCCCTAACCTGATGAAAGGATACTACAAGGAACCTGAGCTGACCGAAGAAGTCATAACCCCCGACGGCTGGTTCAGAACCGGCGATTTGGGCATTTTCGATAAAGATGGCTTCCTGAGTATCCGGGGCCGCAAAAAAAATGTCATCATTGGCGCCAATGGCGAAAACATATACCCCGAAGAAATCGAATCCGTCATCAACAACTTCCGTTTTGTAACCGAATCATTAGTCATCGAAGAAAAAGGGAAATTAGTGGCCCTGGTTCATTTCAACCGCGAAGAAATCGAAGCCCTTTACCAGTCGGTTAAACACGAAATAGCCAGTATCGAAGACCGTATTGAAGAGATTCAAAAAGACCTTCATAAATACATCAATGCCCGGCTAAACCGTAATTCGCAAATCCAGAAAGTGATAGCGCATTGGCAGCCGTTCCATAAAACAGCCACCCAAAAAATCAAACGCTTTCTTTACCAGCATCCTGAAAAAGGCCAGGCCTGAGCCTGACGACAAAGCACCAGCCCATTGCCGGTAATCTATACCCCCCTTTTTTAACTGCAACAAATCGCTGTTAAGAAGGGGGGTAAGCGTGTCGTCTTCCAAATGTTGAAAGGAAGCCACAGCCAATAATTGTCCGGGCCATTTCAACCCCGACCTTTCCTGACACATTGTTGAAACAGGCATAACCCCGACCGGCTTCCATTTCCTGTCAGAGTTCAAATACGCCCATCCCTCCCGGCGTGGCAGCTGTTCATGCAGAAGATTCGGGAATTTTTACAAAAATCTTGAAAATCAGGCACAAAACGGCAAAAAATGTTGTATATTTGGAAGTCCGGCAACAGGTCTCCGGGTTCTGCCTGTTACTGAAGCAGGGCATCCCCTGCAAATCACTTACAGTTTTTGAGAACCCCTGAAAAAACAACCTTGTCATGTCCATCCGTTTTTCATCTGAAAAATTGGATTGCTTTCAATCCTGCGAGTTGTGTTTTGAACGCATGATACGACTAAAGGCCATCCGAAACAAAGTAATCAACCCCCAAAATCATCTGCAAAAATGAAAAAACTATCCATTTACAAGGCTATCCTGCCGGCAGCAATGATTATGCTGCAAGCCGTCTGCCCACAGGCCCGGGCCGTGACGGCTTACCCCTATCCGGTAGATTATGCGCAACCCGACCATACGGTGGTCAAAATCCGTATGATGGGCGACGAAAAAATTAAATGGGCCGAAACCATGGATCAATACACCCTGCTCAGGAACAGGGAAGGGGCATGGGAATACGCCCGGCAAACCGAAAACGGCGACATTGTGCCATCCGGCTTTCTGGCCCATAATCCCGGAGAACGTGGCTTTGCGGAAGAAAATTTTCTGCTGAACACGGAAAAAAAACTCGCTTACAGCCCGTATCAGACAGAAATCATGCTGTCCGTCTGGCGGCAGCGTAGTACGAAAAGCAGTACCGGACTAAACCCCAGCGGGAACAAAAAGCTGATTATGATCCTGATGGATTACCCTGACCTGCCTTTCACAAAAACTACCACCGATTTCGACGACCTGATGAACCAGATGGGCTACAACACGGGCACGGCTGTTGGCAGTGTGAAGGATTATTATCTCGAAAATTCCTATCAGCAGTTTAACCTGACAACTACAGTCGTCGGGCCATTTACTGCTTCACAAAACATGGCCTATTACGGTGTGAATGATCCAAATACAGGTTATGACCTCAGGCCTGATTCACTGGTATGTGAGGCCGTCAGATTAGCGAATCCTGTTGTAAATTATGCCGAATTCGACAACGACAACGATGGTATCCTCGACGGATTGTACGTGATTTATGCTGGTTATGGCGAAGAAGCGGGTGCATCGGCCAACGCTATCTGGGCACATGCCTGGAGTATTGTGCCTGTGATAATGGATGGCATAACCATTAGCGATTATTCCTGTTCGGCCGAGCTGAGAGGCAATGCTGGCAACGCCCTCACCTCAATTGGGATCATCTGCCATGAATTTGGTCATTTATGCGGTGCCCCCGACTTTTACGACACGGATTATAGTACGAATGGGCAGTTCGACGGGACCGGCTACTGGGATATGATGGCTTCCGGATCATGGAACAACAACGGGGATATGCCGGCCCACCACAACCCCTATACAAAATCAGCCATATACGGCTGGCTGACACCTACTGTGGTTTCGACTGCTTCGGACCTCATTTTAAGAGACATCAAAGAATATCCCGATGTCCTCAGGATTAACACCACCACGGCAAACGAATACTTCCTCTACGAAAACCGACAGCACACAGGCTTTAATGCGACTTGTCCCGGGCATGGATTGATAATTTACCATGTTGACGGAACCCACATCGCAAACAATTTCGCTACCAATACGATAAATATCAACGGACACCAGGGCTTATTCCCCATGGCGGCCAACAGCTTGTCGAGCAATGGGGTGAATGCAAGCAGTAATTCGACTATCAACACCGACGCCTGCCCATACCCTGGCACCACCACAAAGCGAATTTTTGATGATTATTCCTGGCCGCATTCCAAATCCTGGGTGAACGCACTCACGGGAGTCCCTGTCAACAATATTTACGAAAACGGCGGGGCCATTACACTTTGTGTCTTCAACTGCGACGGAGCCAAACCCACGGGCTTCTCGGCAACCGCTACCGGGCAGAATCAAATCAATCTGAGCTGGACGGCAAATTTTTTGAATGATCCTGTCATGGTGGCCGTCAATTCGGTAAATGATTTCGGGAACCCTGTAAACGGGACTGTATACAACCCGGGTCAAACACTTACCGGCGGGGGAACGATTCTCTTCAGGGGAATCGGGACCTTTTTCCCTCACATGAACCTCGCCGCGGGAACCATCTATTACTATAAAGCCTGGTCGGTATCAACCGGCAATGTTTATTCGGCCGGCGTCCTTTCCAATGGCACCACACAGTGCGGAATCTATTATCCCTCATACAGCCAGGATTTTGCAGGTACAGCCATGCCGGTCTGCTGGTCGGTGGCCGACAATGCCGGAAACGGTTGCAACTGGCAGTTCGGTACCATTACGGATGTGCAATATCCGGGCTTCTCCCCGGCCCTCACTGGTAATTATGCGTATATCAACAGCGATGCCTGTGGTAATGTGCTGACCAATGCCGACCTGATCAGCCCGGTTTTCGATTTTTCGGATTATGTCAATGTCCGTCTGGAATTCAGGTTTTATTACCGGCAATGGAAATTCTCAACCGCAACTTTATACTACAGCCTGAACAACGGGGCAACTTGGAACACCATCATGAGTACTTCAACCACATCAACCAACCCCAGCATATTCAATTTAATACTATCTTATCTCGATGGGCAGCCTTCTGTCATTTTTAAATGGAATTTTTTTGGAACATGGGAGTATTACTGGGCTGTTGACGATATAAAAGTGAATGGCACCTACGCCTACACCTGGACCGGGGCTGTTGATAATGACTGGCATACAGCCGGAAACTGGGCCGGCAATGCTGTACCTGTAGCAAGTAAAGACGTGGTTATACCCAATGTTCCAAATTTGCCCATTATCACCCAGGCCACCACCCTCCCGGCCACATGCAACGACCTGACCATTGAGCCCGGCGCCAGCCTGTCCATCAGCCCGGGCAACTTCCTGTCGGTTATTGGAATGCTCGACAACCAGGCAGGGGTATCAGGACTGATTGTCCAGTCAGACCCGACGGGCACAGGCTCCATCATCCATTATTCTACAGGAACGGATGTTACCTTCGACCGCTATCTGACCAATGCCGACTGGTCAGACAAACTGGATGGCTGGCATTACCTTTCCTCCCCGGTGGGGGCTCACCCCATCAGTCCGAATTTCACCACCGCTCCCTACGACTTTTATTGCTGGTACGAACCCGGAGATGTTTGGGTAAATTATAAAAATACTTCAACCGAACCCACCTGGAACACGGCCAATGGCTCCGGTAATTTCAACACCGGCCAGGGCTACCTTGTGGCCTACGACAATGGCGGGACACATTCGTTTACCGGCCAGTTGAATGTGACGGATATACCCTTCAGCAATCTGAGCATCACCGACCCTCAGGCAAACTGGAGCTGGCATTTGCTTGGCAATCCCTTCGGGGCGTCCCTTCAATGGGATGCGGCCATCGAATGGAACCTTTCCGGCATTGGCGGGGTGGCCAAAATCTGGAATGAGGCCGGTCAAAGCCTCAGCGACATCACCTCAAACCCCTCCGGCGATATTCCACAAACCAACGGCTTCCTTGTGCAGGTGTCCTCACCGGCCAACAGTATTACCCTTCCTGCTGTCAAAAGAAACCATTCACCGGTCAATTTCTATAAAAACAGCATGCCGGCCCTTCTGCTGAAAGCCACAAATGTACAAAGCGGGAATTTTCAGGAGAACCGACTGATCGTTTATCCGTCTTCAACAACAGGTTTCGACCTGATGTACGATGGCATTTTTCTGAAAGGCCATGCCCCGGCGCTTTATTCAATCATCGATAATTATAAGCTGTCCACCCAAAGCATTCCTTCGATCGACGAAACAACAGAAATACCTCTTGGCTTTATACCCAATTCGCCGGGCAACGCATTCAGGATTGAAGCCACAGGCGTTGAAAGCCTTCCGGCTACCGTATTCCTCTGCGACCTGAAAACGGGAGTGGTGACAAATCTCAGCAAAAACCCCGTTTATTATTTCAGCACTGCTTCGGGTGATCCCACCGGGCGATTCCGGCTGAAGTTTGGCGCAACAGGCATGATGAATCCCGCCCAACCCTATGTTTATACCGCCGACAAAATCCTTTTCCTGAAAAACCTTCAATCGGCAGCAGATGTGGAAATTTATGGCACCGATGGACGGCAGATGGTTGTGATAAAAAATGCCGGCGACCGGATTCCCCTGCACCTGGCGGCCGGGGTCTATATCATTCAGTTGAAAACAAACAATGCGACCCGACATTTTAAAGTATTCATCCATTAAAACATCTCTTGCTATGAATAAAATCATTAAAATTCTGTTTGTTTTCTGTTTCCTGGGTTGTGTCACTTCATTCGCGCAAGACCCCCCGCCTCCACCGGGAGGCGGTCACGGGCAGGGCGGCAACCAGACACCGGGCGGGAGTGCACCGGTAGATAATGGGATTCTGATAGTTGCGCTTTTGGGAACTGCCTACGGCCTGAGAAAATGGTACAAATACAGAAAAGAAATGACACCCGCATAGGCTGATCAGGGCCTGGCCAATACCGCCCCAGACAGCCTGGCCTTTTTGTTTCATTTTTACCGATATCGGGCTGCTTTTCAAGCCCCGGTGAGCAGAAACAGTCGACGCCCCACAGGTTTAATTGGCCGGTAACCCGTGGATTTCTATCTTTGAGCCGGATTATCCTCATTCTATCCGGCATGAAAAACCTCTGTCTTTACATCCTGGCGTCGATGGTGCTTTTCTCCTTTAATGCCACCGGACAGGCATTCCCGTGGCATATTGACGATTCCTCGGGTATTGTGCGGAAAACCAACAGCAACCAGGCTTTCAGAGACCATATCGAAATGAGCGGCCGGTTTATCTCTGCCGTGATTCATTACGGAACCAATCCCGACCAATCCTTTTTTATCCGGCGCGACCTGGTTTGGCCCATGCTGCGGACAATACCCAACGACACCCATGCAAGCCTGATCCGCTCCTTTACCACTGAACCGGTAAAAATGATTTACATCAACCAAAAACTCATCGACCATGAACGGGTTGAATCAATCCGGCTCGATGGAAAGGTGTCGGCTTACAGCATACTTGACGAAAAAGTCCGGCTTGTCCGTACACTGTTTCCTTCGACCGACCAGCCGGCATACTTCGAAAAATATGAACTGACAAATACCCAATCGCGCCCCCTTACCATCGAAATCCCCGAAATAAATATCAACGTTCACACCTTACCGGCACATGGCGTAAGCGGCAGTTACACCCTCGGGGTAAAATCAGCAGGGCACGGCACTTATGTTTTACAGTCCGGTGAAAAAGCAGTGTTCTTCATTGTTTTTTCTGGCACACAGGCCGGCGCGACACGACTTCCGATTGATGCAGACACGGAATTAACAAAAAGAGACGCACTGCTGGCCTTGTTCCGGCAAAACCTGATGCTTGAAACGCCTGACAGCGTCCTCAATACCATGTTTGCGTTTGCGAAAATCAGGGCTGCAGAGAGTATTTTCGAGACAGCGGGCGGACCCATGCACGGTCCGGGAGGGTTGCGCTATTATGCAGCCATCTGGGCCAACGACCAGGCCGAATACATCAATCCTTTCTTTCCCTTCCTGGGCTACGATTATGGGAATGCCTCTGCCATGAACGCATTCAGGCATTTTGCGCGCTTTATGAATCCCGGTTATCATCCGATTCCGAGTTCGATTATTGCCGAAGGAACTGATATCTGGAACGGGGCAGGCGACCGCGGGGATGCCGCCATGATTGCTTACGGGGCATCCCGTTTTGCACTTGCATATGGCAGTCCTGAATCAGCCAGGGATTTATGGCCCCTGATCGAATGGTGCCTCGAGTTTAACCGGCGAAAACTGAACGCCTCAGGGGTGGTCCTTTCCGATACCGATGAACTGGAAGGCCGATTCCCGGCAGGAGATGCCAATTTGTGTACTTCCACTTTGTATTATGATGCCCTGAATTCGGCGGCATGCCTGGCTGAATGTCTTGGCAAAGACAGGGATGTTGCAGAAGGATACCGCACGCAGGCAGAAACGCTTCGCAAAAATATAAACAGATATTTTGGGGCAAACGTGATGGGATTTGATACCTATCGCTACTATAAAGGCAACGAAACCCTGAGGGCCTGGATTTGTATTCCCCTCACGGCCGGAATCTTCGAACGGAAGCAAGGCACCATCGAAGCGCTTTTTTCGCCTTCGCTCTGGACCGAAGACGGGTTAGCCACGGAGGCAGGTGATAAAACCTTTTGGGACAGGGCAACACTGTATGCCCTCAGGGGTGTTTTTGCATCCGGCGAAACCCTGCGCGGGCTTGAATTCCTCCGGCAGTATGCGCGGCGCAGACTGCTTGGCCCGCATGTGCCGTATGCCGTCGAAGCCTGGCCCGAAGGAAACCAACGCCACCTATCAGCCGAAAGTGCGCTCTATTGCCGGATTTTCACAGAAGGTCTGTTTGGCATCCGGCCGGTGGCATTGAACAGTTTTTTACTCACCCCACATTTACCTGCCGGTTGGAACTCAATGAAGTTGTGCAATATTAAAGCATTTGGCGATTCGTTTGATATAGAGGTATCCCGGAAAGATGAAAAACTCAGGGTATTGGTCAGAAGCATTCATGGTATTGCAGCCAATGCACTGCTGGATGAAGGGGATACAATCAATGTCAACTTAGAACAGCAAAACCAGACCAATTGAAACCCATCAGGCGCATACATGACCTTTGCAGGAACCAAATTGCCCGGATGTTGATTATAACCATCCTTCATCACCATATGAAGCCAATACGCACCAAGAAATGAAGAATATTTTCCTAATTTGTTGTATTCTGTTCAGATTTGCAGGCTTTGCACAACAGCCTGCCAATGAAAGCAGAAATCCGGAGAAAATGCAGTGGTGGGCCGATGCAAAACTTGGTATTTTCATTCATGCCGGCATTTATGCCGTCGACGGGGTGGACGAATCCTGGTCGTTTTACAATAAAAAAATGACCCATACCGATTACATGAAGCAACTCGACGGCTTTACCCTGAGGCATTACGATCCTGCTGCCTGGGCGTCCCTTATTCAATCAGCAGGAGCCGGATATGCCGTAATTACAACCAAACACCACGACGGTGTGGCGATGTACGACACCCGCATGAATAAACTAAGCAGCACCCACGCCACCCCGGCAGCCAGGGATATGATAAAACCCCTTTTCGACGAGCTCCGTAAATCCGGCATACGATGCGGGGCTTATTATTCGCTAATCGACTGGAGCCATCCCGATTATCCCGGATTTACACGCGACAGTTCCCGTTACAACCGCGAAACGGACCCGGGGCGATGGGAAACATTCAGGAAGTTTATGAAAGGGCAAATCGAGGAAATAGGCACAGACCTGGCCCCCGACCTGTGGTGGTTTGATGGCGACTGGGAGCATCCGGCCGAAGCCTGGGAAGCTGATCGGATACGGGAGTATATCCTCGAAAAAAACCCAAACGCCATCATCAACGGACGCCTGCAGGGTTATGGCGATTACGAAACCCCTGAACAAAACTTCCCTATTTCGCGCCCCCCGCATAAATACTGGGAACTCTGCATGACCCTCAACAACAATTGGGGATTCCAGCATACCGACACCAACTGGAAAACCCCATATGAAGTTATATCAATTTTCGCCGATGTGGTGGCGAACGGAGGCAACCTTCTCCTCGACATTGGCCCGAAAGAAGATGGCACACTGCCGGATGAAGGGGTTCGGATTATTCAGGAATTAGGCAAATGGAACCAGAAACACCGGGAAGCCATCTTTGGTACCCGGCCGGGATTGCTCCCGG
>Ga0351958_1207_pt1 | contig 14529 bp, 8 predicted proteins | sample TotcelT113001L15_FD_206843 | JGI IMG/M metagenome (GOLD analysis project Ga0351958, IMG submission 206843) | Enriched cells from coal bed in the Powder River Basin, Montana, United States - Total cells T11 rep3 HSBNCT.T11.300.1.L15 ...
GTTTTTTTGTGGCCGAGAAATAACGCTTCAGGGCGGCCTGCGCATCGGCATGGGATTGCACGATGAGTTTGCGGAGGTTATTGCGGGTCAGTTGCAGGTCGAGTTCGGCATTGGTAACGGCTAATTTTGCGCGGTTGATGTTGGTACGTGTTCTGAGGCCATTAAAAACCGGAATATTCAGATAAATCCCGACAGATTTATTTTCGTTGGCTTCCAGTTGGTCTTTAAATGGCTTTACCCTTAAATCATAACGGGTGCCGAAAGCCAGTACCGTATCCATCGAATTTTGTGTTATCCCGACGGGATAAGTATAAATTTCGGGCTGCGAATTGGGATCTTTTTCCTTAGCTGCGCCAGAGAAACCCGTACCCCAGCTGCCGCCTAAAGAGATGGTCGGGCTGGCCGCCCCGCGGGCCATATCCAGGTCTTTGCCTGCCGATTCAACCCGGTATTCCGAAGCAACAATCTCTGGCTGGTTTTTGAGGGCATAGGCCAGGACCTGTTCGGGCGACGACAGACTAACGTTTTCTTCGGGGGCTGATACAGCCGGGACGGCAATCATGAATCCCCTTGTGTCTTCAAGGTCGATTAACTGGGCAAGCTGCAGCAGAGCCAGTTCGAGGTTGTTGTCGGCTTCGATGGCCTGAAGCTCTGCAGCCGCTACCTGGGCTTCCATGTTGAGCAGTTCGCCCTGGGCCAGGGTACCGGCTTCCACCAGAATCTTAATACGGTCGCGCTGCTGCCTGACAATATCCAGCTGGTTGCGGGCATTCTTCTGCATTTCGATGTAATAAAGTCCCTGAAGGTAAAAGGTGGTGACATTCAGCGAAATGTCGTTCATCATTTTTTCAACCTCTGCTTCACCGATTCGCAGGTCAATCTGGTTCTTACGCAAATTGTTAAGCTTCTGGAAACCGCTGAAAATTGTTACCTGCGACTGCAGATAAAAATTATTGGAGCGTACACGCTCCGAAGCAAACTGGTTGGTAAAAGGGTCGATGGTCTGCCCCCAGTTGTATACATGAGAGGCTCCTGCATTTAGCGAGGGCAGCATTCCCATTTTTGATTCGGTGAGACTTTCCTGTCTTAATTGTACGTTCAGTAATTGTTTTTTTACGCTGATGTTGCGGCTGCGGGCATAACCGATGCAGTCTTCGAGGCTCCATACTTTGGCGTCCTGGGCATGCCCGGCTAAGGGAAGAACCAGCAAAAGCCTGAATATGAATGCTTTTTTTAGAAACGAAGGAATTCGGAACATATAAAATCGGCTTTGGTTTGTTTTGAGGGTTTTCATCTGGCGAAGGTTTAGACGCTGAAAAAATATTCGGGTTGCAGACAATACGAAAAAATGTGCCACAAATACATCATACTGAATATCAGTGCACATCGAATAACGCCATTTTGTCTGCTTTGTTTTAGTGTCCGGTTCATGACAATGCCTGTCCAAATACGGACATATACCAAATGGATGAGCAAATTCTGCCTGTCACCCGAAAGAAACCTTAAATTTGTAGCCAAAGCCCGACAACCATGATTAAAAAACTTCTTCTCCTTTGTTTTGTCAGCCTGTTCAGCCTGAACCTTACAGCCGGCGGCCTAAAGAGCGACACCATTGATGTGGTTAACTATAGTTTGCATCTGAACATCATGAATTTTGCGGCCAAACAGCTTTCGGGCCATGCCATCCTGACCCTGACGCCAAAAATGGCCGGCATCACCCATATTCCGTTGGATTTGATTGATTTGACCGTTGATTCCGTTAAAGTCAATGGCATTCCCGTACCAGCCTGGTACCGCGACAACCTGACCCTTCGTATTCCCCTGGCATCGGCCATTTCGCCGGGTGATACCATAAAGGTCAGAGTTGTCTATCACGGCCAGCCCAATATCGAACCCTATGGCTGGGGCGGGTTTCATTTCAAATCGTGGATTGCTTACAACCTAGGCGTTGCCTTTGTGGCTGACCCTCACAACTATGGGCGGGCCTGGTTCCCCTGCGTGGATGATTTTATTGACCGGGCCACCTACGATTATTTCATCACCACCGAACCCGATAAAATGGCCGTATGTGGCGGCATCCTGCAGGGTTCGTTTGTAAACCCCGACAACACCATTACCTGGCAATGGCGAATGAACCAGACCATCCCGGCTTATCTGGTGTCGGTGGCGGTGGCCGGGTACACCGAAATCAGCGATGTTTACAACGGGATTGCCGGCGATGTGCCCATTTCGCTGTATTTCAGGCCATCCGATACAGTGGCCGTCAATACCCTGTTTGTAAATCTGAAAGAAATCCTGGCCATTTTCGAAGCGCACTGGGGACCCTATCCTTTCGAAAGGGTCGGCTTCACCGGCACCATCGAGGGAGCCATGGAACATGCCTGCAATGTGGCTTACCCTGTTTCGACCCTGTCGCCAAATTATGAATGGCTCTATGCCCATGAACTGGCACACATGTGGTTTGGTGATATGGTTACCTGCTCCACACCCGAAGACATGTGGCTGAACGAAGGCTGGGCTGTGTTCAATGAATCCCTTTTCCGTGAAGGACTGTACGGATATCCGGCATACCGGACCAACATGAACGGCAAACATGCCTCCGTGCTTCAGTTTTGTCACATTAAAGATCAGGGATACCGTGCCCTATATGGCATCCCCAATGCGTATACCTATGGCGAAACTGTTTACCAGAAAGGCGGGATCGTGGTGCATGCCCTGCGCAATTATCTTGGCGACAGCCTGTTTTTTCCGGCTATCCGGGATTTTTTGGCCGATAATGCTTTCCAGCCCGTTTCATCCTTTCAGCTGCGTGATTACCTTACCGCCCATACCGGAGTGAACATGGATGGGTTTTTCGAAGGCTGGGTTTTCGCCCCGGGTTTCCCGGGATTCGTCATCGACTCGTTCAGTGTGATGCCGGCCGGCAACGGATACCAGGCCACCGTGAACGTACACCAGAAACTAAAAGGGACCACGGAATTTGTCAACAATAACCGTTTGTTCGTGAGTTTTATCGACAGCAACTGGGAAGCTCACGAATACCTGATGACGTTTTCGGGGGAATATGGCAGCCAGACTTTTATACTCCCATTCGAACCTCTGCTTTGCCTGGCAGACTATGGCGACAAAATCAGCGATGCCACCACGGATTACGACCTCCGTATCCGCAATACAGGCGACTTTGATTTCCCGAATACCTTTTTCAGATTGACGGTCAGCAACCTGACAGATTCCGCTTTTTTCAGGGTTACCCATAACTGGACGCCCCCCGATGACCTCAAGGCGCCCCAGCCCGGACTGACCCTTTCGGATTACCGGTACTGGCGGATAGACGCCCTTTACGACCAGCCATTCCGGGGAAAGGGAAGGTTTTTCTACAGCAAGCCTTCGGCCTTGGACCCGACTTTATTACAGAACCTCAATGATTCGCTGGTAATCCTTTACCGCCGTGATGCCTCCGACGACTGGAAAGGGGTAGCGTTTACCCGCACCGGCAGCATTACCGGATACATCTGGGTGGATTACCTTCAACCGGGGGAATATACCCTTGCGGTCTGGGATGAATTATATGTTGGGACAACCGAGCAAAGCCAATCCGGTGGAAATGGTCTGTTAATCAGCCCAAATCCGGTGCGGGGGATATGCAATATCCGGATTGCTTCGGCCCGGGGCAGTGTGTTAAGTATTTACAGCCCGGGCGGCCATATGCTGTTATCCCGGGAATTTACTGCAGGCCGCCACCAGTTTGACTGGCAGACCATTCATTTGCCTTCCGGAATTTATATCACCAGACTCCGGACAATAGCAGGTGAACTGATCGAAAGCCGAAAGATTATTGTACCGTAAGCCGGTCATCATTTCCAACGGTACTGCCCTGGCTGAAGCGGGGAAATCTCTGATCAAACGGCTTAATTCAGACAGGATTGAAAGAAGTTATTAAATATTTCCCTTTCCGGTTGTTCCTGTCGAAATTGATATATATTTGCCGTCCCTAAAAAAATGCGCGTCACCGTATGGGAAACAAAAAAGTTGCCGTTATCGGCATTGGTCAATTCGGCGAGGCCATCGCCAAGCACCTTTGCAAAAAAGGCGTGGAAGTACTGGCCATTGATGACAACGAGGACAAAATCGAGCAGATTGCCGATGATGTAACGTATGCTGTAGCGATTGATGCCACCGACAAAAAAGCACTCATCTCGCAAAACATCCAGGATTTTGATGCCGTAGTTGTTGCCATCGGGCAGAATTTCGAGCAAAGGCTGTTGTGTGCATCCTTGCTACTCGACTTGAAAATCAAGCGAATTATTGCCCGGGCCGGGGGTAAAAATCAGCGGATTATACTCGAAAAATTAGGTGTTCAGGAAATCTGGGCCCCCGAAGAGGAAGTTGGGGCCATTGTGGCGGAGCGGCTGCTGAATCCCTCGGTTTTGTCGTATTTGCAGCTCCCGGATGATTATCGTATTGTAGAAATGCTGACGCCCCGTAAAATATCGAAGCGTACCTTAGGCGATATCGACCTGCGCGACCGTTATGCACTCAGCCTTGTAACCATCAAGGAAGAATGCGAGGTAAATGTGAATGGCCACGAATGCCTTGAGTACCATGTGGTTGGGGTTCCAGATTCGAAGTACGTGGTCAAAAACACCGACCGCCTGGTCCTGTTTGGAAAAAACAAGGATATCGACCGGTTTATCCAGATTAATGAATAAGCTGCCGAAATAAGGCCCATCACCATTATGTTTATCAACTGGCTGAACCGTATCCGGGAAAGCATCAACCTGAGGCTTTATCCACATAAAGAAGGCCTGCTCTTTTCGTTCAGGATTATGAGCTTTGTGGTATCGGCCTTAGCAATCAGCAGTATTGTATATTACCACGGATTCCCGAGGACCTCCGGCAGCGACGATGTGGTGCATATCATTACCCGGTGGAGCCTGGCATTTTACGTATTAAAGTACTTTATCGGCTTCTTTTACGATTTTCACCCGCTTAAATTCCTCAGACGGACCTGGTTCGAGGGCGTACTGGTGCTGATCATTGTTTTTCTGGGTTTGTTCACTTTGTACTACGGAGCATCGGCCGTATATAATTACTTCAGTTTCCTGGGTGTGCCCGACCTGCCCGGCCTGTATATACTCTTTGTGCAATTGTATGTATTTGTGATGATTGGTCTGGAATTGGTGAAAGCCAGTCAATATATCGACAGGTTCAATATTGGGCCTGCCGGTACCCTCATCCTGTCGTTTGTGATCTTAATCGCGTCGGGCACGGCACTGCTGATGCTTCCCGAGATGACCACGCTGGGGCATATCCGCTTTATTGACGCCCTGTTTACAAGTACCAGTGCTTCTTGTGTAACCGGGCTGACCGTTTTGGACACCTCGTCATTTTATTCACTCAAGGGGCAGATAATCATTATGCTCCTGATTCAATTGGGCGGCATCAACATCGTTTCATTTGCAACCTTTTTCGCCACTTTTTACGGCGGCTCGGGCGGAATCAGGCAGCAATCCCTCCTGAAAGACCTCCTGGCCACTCGCGGGCTTTCCGATACCCGCCTCATCCTGAGGCGAATCCTGGCTTTCAGCTTCCTGATAGAACTGGCAGGGGCATTGTTTATTTTTATCACCTGGCGCGAAAGCCTTTCGCACTATTCGACGGCAAAACAAATCTTTCATTCCGTTTTCCATTCGATTTCGGCATTCAACAATGCAGGGTTTTCGACCTTCCCCGGCGGACTGATGAACCCGCATGTATCAGCGAATTATTTGTCGCACTGGGTCATTGCCTGTTTAATAATTCTTGGTGGAATTGGATTTTCTGTGCTACAGGATGTTTTTGGCCTTAAAAGTATAATGCAACGGCGACGGCAGCGATGGAAAAAGCTTCAGGTCCAGTCAAAAATCGTGCTTTTTACTTCAGCTGCTTTAGTTTTATCGGGAACTGTAATCATTTTTTTTCTGGAAATTGATTCAGTCTTTGAAGGAAAAAACTTTTTTGGCACACTAACCTCAAGTGTATTCCAGGCTATTACAGCACGAACCGCCGGATTCAACACAATAGATACCGGAAGGTTAAGTCAACCTGCGCTCCTTTTAGTTATGGTATTGATGTACATCGGGGCCAGCCCTGGTTCCACAGGCGGGGGTATCAAAACCACAACTTTCCTTACCCTTTTCAAAGCAAGTGTTGCCACCATTAAAGGGAAGAAAAACATCGAAGCATTCAAACATAACATCTCATTCGAAACAGTTGACAAAGCATATTCTGTTGCCCTATTCTCTTTTGTCCTTATTGTGATATCCACTTTTATCCTTTCAATTACCGAAAAGGAGTTTAGTTTTGTTAGCCTTTTATTCGAGGAGGTTTCTGCTTTTTCAACTGTTGGTCTTTCAATGGGTATTACTCCATATCTGAGCGATCCGGGCAGACTCATTATCATTGTTTCAATGTTTATCGGGAGAATAGGCACGCTTACCCTCGCCATCGCATTCCTGAAGAAAGCCAGTTTTAAATCTTATTCTTACCCCAGGGCCGATATCATGATTGGCTGAGGCTGTTCAGATACCGGAGCAGGGCCTTTGCCCTGGCCGGGCCTATGACATCTGCAATTTCTTGTTCGGTACGCAGACGGATATCTTCGACCGATCGAAAGGTGTTGAGCAGACGGGATGCCAGGCCTGCGCCAATTCCCGGAGCCTGCGTCAATTCCGTTTGTATGAGTTGTTTTTCGCGTTTTTGCCGGTGATGTGAGATGCCAAAACGGTGGGCTTCGTCGCGTATATGCTGCAGCACCCGGAGGGTTTCTGATTTTTTGTCGAGATAAAGCGGCAGGGAATCACCCGGATAATAGATTTCCTCCAGCCTTTTTGCAATCCCGACGATGGTTATTTGACCGCGCAGGCCCAAGCGTTCGAGACTATAAAGGGCCGAACTAAGTTGTCCTTTCCCCCCATCGACCACAATGAGCTGGGGCAGGGGCTTTTCTTCGTCGAGGAGACGCTTATAGCGCCGATAAACCACTTCTTCCATTGAGGCAAAATCGTCGGGGCCGCTGACGGTGCGTATGTTATAATGCCTGTACTCATTGCGGGCGGGGCGTGCATTTTTGAATACCACCATAGCAGCCACCGGCTGGGTTCCCTGCAGGTTGCTGTTATCGAAACACTCGATATGTGCAGGTGGCTCTGTCATGCGGAGGTCGCCCATCATCTGCTGCAGGATGCGGCGGCTGTGTCTTTCGGGATCAACCAGCTCGGCCTGCTTGCGCATTTCACCCCTGAAGTATCTGGCATTTTGCATCGACAAATCAAGCAGCTGACGGCGGTCGCCACGTTTTGGCACAACAACGCCGGCACCGGGCACTTTTTGTGACAATTCCTCTGCAACGATGATTTCGGGCGCATCACTTTCGAAACGCAGGCGGAACTCGGTAATGGCATACAACAACAATTCAACATCAGTCTCTTCGAGCTTCTTGCATATTTCTACCGAATGCGATTGCACCACGCTGCCATCCACCACTTTCATATAATTTACGTATCCGGCTCTGTCGTCGCTGATAATGGCAAACACATCGGCATGGGCCACCGACGAACTGACAACCGCTGATTTTGACTGATATTTCCGGAGGATTTCAATTTTTTCTTTTACGATTTGTGCCTTCTCAAATTCAAGCGCAGCGGCATAATCCATCATTTCCTTTTTCATCCGCTGTGCAACAAGAGATAGATTTCCGCGGATAATCTCACGCATCGACGCGATATCCTGAAGATAATCCGCCTCCGACTGCAAACCTGTGCATGGCGCCTTACAGTTTCCGATATGGTATTGGAGGCATACCTTGAATTTTTGGCTTTCGATGTTTTGGGGGGTTAGCTTCAGGTTGCAGGTACGCCGTGGGAAAAGCTGCCTGATGAGGTCAAGTATGGTATGCATCATCCGGCCCGAACTGTATGGCCCGTAATACGACGAACCATCTTTTTCAGGGTTTCGTGTGACGAAGATGCGCGGAAAAGGCTCATTGCGGATACAAATCCACGGATAGGTTTTATCGTCTTTTAGATTTATATTGTATTTCGGCTGATGTGTTTTTATCAGGTTGTTTTCGAGCAGCAGGGCATCTGTTTCGGTATCGGTCACCACGCAACTGATATCAGCCACCCGCTTCACCATCACCTGAACCTTGCCGCTCAGGCCGCTTTCTTTATTAAAGTAGGAGGAAACGCGCTTCTTAAGGTCCTTGGCTTTACCCACGTATATCATCCGCCCGCCTTCGTCGATGAAGCGGTAAACACCCGGCTGGTGCGGGAGTGTCTTGAGCAACCGTAATATTTTGTCGTTTGTGGCAGCCATGCTGCAAAGCTAACGAAATGCCGGGGCGTTGGATTATTTACGCATATGGTCCCATCCCTGGGCCTTGAGGGGAATTTGTCTGCCATCGGTCGAAATCAGGTGGCAGCCCTCGTCGGCCGCTGTGATATGTCCGATGACCGTCACTGCCTCCAGGGCCTTCACTTTCTCGTAATCGGCAATTGGAACGGTAAACAGCAGTTCGTAATCCTCGCCACCGTTTAAGGCTGCAATCGACGGAATCAGGCTGAATTCATCGCAGAGCATGAGCGTTTGGGGATCAATCGGGATTTTGTCTTCAAAAACAGCGCAGCCTGTGCCGGATTGACGGCAGATGTGCAACAGCTCGCTGGCCAGGCCGTCCGAAATATCAATCATGGCGGTGGGTACGATGCCTGCCTTGGCCAAAATCTCGTGGATATCCTTACGTGCTTCGGGCTTCAACTGACGCTGCAAAACATAATCGTTGCCCGACAGCTCGGGCTGCATGCCGGGATTGGCCAGAAAAACCCTTTTTTCTCTTTCCAGAACGAGTAACCCAAGGTAAGCAGCACCCAGGTCACCGCTTACACAGATCAGTTCGTTGGGATGGGCGCCCTTTCGCAATATGGATTGTCCGGGTTCAATATCACCCAATACGGTTACCGAAATAAACAGACCGGAGGTACTGGCGGTGGTATCGCCCCCCACGAGGTCAACATCGTATTTACGGCAGGCCAGTTTCAGGCCTTCAAACAATTCTTCCATCGCTTCGACCGAATAACGGTTCGATACCGAGATTCCGACAAGCAGCTGACGGGGTCGCCCGTTCATGGCATAAATATCCGAAAAACTGACAACCGCTGCTTTATAACCTAAATGTTTCAGGGGGGTATAGGCCAAATCGAAATGCACCCCTTCGCAGAGAAGGTCTTTGGTAACCAGAACCTGGCGGGGGCCAAAGTCGAGAACGGCCGCATCGTCGCCAATTCCGGTGATGGTTGAAGGGGATTTTGTTTCGACATCGCCGGTCAGCCGGTCGATGAGGCCGAATTCACCCAGTTCGGATAATTCGGTGCGGGGGGTGTTGGGGGGGTAATTGTTACTCATTGAGTATGTTATATTATTTCGGTTTGATGTCGATGGGATGAATAGGCTTTTCGTGTTTTAAATCCCGACGGGGAATCTGCAGGCAATCCATTCAAATAGGGGTTTATTATTGATTATGTGCGTATTAACCGTTCCCCGAAGGCGTTCTTGAGAATGCTTTGCCAAAGTGCTTCCGCTATTTCCAATGCCTGGCTATTGCTTTGCGCTTCTTTGTTGCAATCGGAACGGCAGGATTCGAATTCGCGTACGATTTGATTTTGTTCATCCTTATTGACAGGCAGAAGGACAAAAATATCTCGCAGGGTTATCAATCCAACATTTATAATAGGCATTTCCTGTTGCAATTTTATTGGCAAGATAAATATGTTGTCATAATGTATTGTTTAACAATGCTTTTGATTTGCCAAACCAGGCAAGCCCAAGGCCATTACGCGAACAATTCCCGGATTACATGACTCACGTCTTCAGCCCGGGGTTGAACCGGAAACACATGGGCAGGCTGCAGGAAGTGTAGGGGTTGTTCCTTTTTATATCGTTCCTCCCCGCCACCGGTAATATTTAGCATAACCAGGGCATTTTCCAGAATTTGCCTGTTGCGGGCCTGCGCAATCAGGGCAGCCGTGGCAATGGCAGCAGCCGGGTGAATGTCGCATCCTTCGGTTTCCAGAAACAAGGCCGCGGCCGCTTCGCCTTCGGCATTATTGGCTTTCAGCACACATCCCCCTGTATCCGTAAGGGCATCGAATAAGCCCCCGGCAATTCCGTAAGGAGGCTTTCGGTTGGCCAGTACACGGGCCATAATACACCCCGATAGTGAGCGTGCCTGATCCTCATCCATTTGCGGCAACTCCCTCGAGCCTGACTGCCAGGCGGTGTACATGGGTACAAAAGGGTCGTTTTGTACCACCATGAGTTTCATTTTATTGCTGCCAAAGCGTCCATCGGCCATAAAACGAAGGTTGGCTTCCCAGGCAGCGATGGCGCCCGTACCACTTCCCACCGACTGAAAGTAATAATCCGGAATACGGCCAATCGTGGTAACGGCCGACAGCACCGTGGCAGCCATCCCGTCGCGCCTGGCTACATTGCGGGCACCACCTTCGGCAATGAATCCGGGGGTGGCCGCTGCGAGGTTCGAGAGGTGAATGGCGTCGAAGTAATCACTGCCGCTGCGGGTGCTGATAACTTTCACGCAATCGCTGTAAGGCCGGCCCGACCATAAAGCTTCCAGATTATCCTCCGGAACGCAAAGCAACAGGGGAATGTGATTATCGGCGCATACCCTGGCAAATGCCCTGGCTGTATTTCCGGCCGAAGCCACCACAAGAACCTCATGGCCCTTAAAAGGCCAGCGGCTGCAAACCGAGAATGCTTCGAGTTCCTTGAAGGAACAAGTTTCCATCATTCCGCCCTTTTCAGGCCAGTAGCCGCTGAAAGTAATCCAGAGATTCTTCAGGCCCAGCGCACGGGCCAGTCCATTGCTACGGAATGATACCGGGGCAGAAGAACCGTTGAGGGTTTGTCTGACCGGCAGCCAGGATGCAAACTGAAAAAGGCCTAGCGCAGGATTACCAATTTGAATCTGCCTGTGGGGATAATTTACCCTGAGCAGGGAAGGTGCGCCTTCGCCCGGGGCATCCAGTGTCCATCCGTCGTCGGGATAAACAGCACCGGTTGCATAAGATTTTAATCCGAAAGGGGAGGCAGGGTTATATTCTTGCATGTGGCTATATTAAGGCCACGCAAAAATAAGAAAAGTATGACGTTCGACAGTCCGGAAGGCCAGCCTGCCCTGGTTCAGTCGGCCAAAGGAGCAGGTCCCTGCTGTTTGGGGTTACATGATTTGGCGAAGTCGCGCTGGGCCTTGAACAAATTGATGACAAACAACACCAGGTTTTTCGATTCGGCCAGGATGTTAAGGTAAAGCAGGCTGTTTTTCGTACCGGTTTCGTGGGCCTTGATCCGCTTGACCTGTGCTTTGCGTGCCCTGTCGATATCATCTAGTACAAGCTGTTGTAGCTTCAACACCTGTTCCTGAGCCGTAAAATCGCCTGACTCTATTGATTTGCGCACCAACGAAATGAGCTGTCCGATATCTTGTGAGAGTTTTGTCAATTCAGTCTTCTGGGCGTTCAGGAAACCGCGGTGGTTGTTTTCGACATGCCGCAGTCCGGGCTCTGTGATATAATTGATGCAATGGGCGATTTCCCTGACAAAATCCAGCACTTGAACGTAAAAATGCCCGGTTTCTATTGAGTCGTCTTTTAGCTTGTCAACAATCAGATGTATGTCGTCCTTTAATTTTTTGGTGTGTTTATTGAATTTAAGCACATCTCCGTGAATGGCCTTCAGCTTTTTCCGGTCTTCTGCAAACAGGCTGTTAATTGTGCGAGAATACAGGCGGTTAGCCGAATCGAGGGCGAGGAGTATGTCGGAGTTGCATCGGGCCATGATATTACGGGAATCAAGGCTGATAACTGTTTGCAATTCTTTTGTTTCGGAATCATTTATTTTTTCGCGTCTCAGATAAGCTCTTTGCTGGCGAATCATAAGAAAGACCGCAATCAGGATCAGGATAACAATGGCAATCTCTTCGCCATTAAAAATGGCTGCAGCCATGGCAAATGATACGGTAAAGGCCACGAAAGCCGTTACAAACCAGCCGCCTATGACTGCCAGAACGCCAGAAATCCGGTAAACCGCACTTTCCCTTCCCCAGGCACCATCGGCAAAAGAAGTGCCCATTGCCACCATAAAGGTAACATAAGTGGTACTCAGCGGCAGTTTATGGGAAGTTCCAAAGGCAATGAGAATACTCGCCACAACAAGGTTGACCGAGGCTCTGACCAAATCAAATGAAATCCCCTGCCTGTTGGCCTCCCGGATGTCGGTTTCGTCAGGTGGCCTGAACCGTTTATTTAAAAAGGATTTGACAACCCCTGGCAAAATACTGTCGATTGACTTACCGGCATTGACCGCCGCTCTGACGATGCTGCGCGAAAGGGCATTTGACGGAAATTTCTCCGAGCCTTCCTCCTGTCTGCTTAAATCAATGCTTGTATTGATTACCGTGCGGGCTTTTCGCGAAAAAATTAGTGTCAGCGACATCACAGCCCCGGCAATCAACAGCATGAAAGTAGGAGTTTTGATGGGTTTAAGCAGACCTTCCATCAAAAGTTCTCCTGTGCCGACGCCGGAATTGGCGAGATGAATCTTAAATGATTCGAAGCCGGCCAGCGGTACTCCGATGAAGTTGACCAGATCGTTGCCTGCAAAAGCCATTGCCAGGGCAAATGTTCCGGCTAATACAGTCAGTCGGAGGACATTGGTTTGAAACAACCAAATCATCAGCTGGAAAAGAGTTGACCAGCCAATCATGCTTACCATCAGAATCCAGTTGGCATTGGTTTCGATATAGGCTACCGTGGCGGGGGTCATAAACGAAGCACCCTTTGCGCCTTTGATAACCATAAAATATGTGATGGCTGTAATGGCAAAACCGCCCCATACCCCCCCCAGGTATTTCACTTTTTGCTTAAAATGAAAAGTAAACAGCAATCGACTGAAGTATTGCACGATAGCGCCAACCGTGAAGGCGATGACCACCGAAAGCAGAATCCCGGAAATGATAGCCAGCGCCTTGGCCGAATTAATATAAGAACCTAATCCCAGCATGCTGCCGGTTTCGGCAAGGGTTTTAAACAAAGCCACCGCAACTGCGGCGCCAAGCAATTCGAATATGATTGAAACCGTTGTGGATGTTGGCAACCCAAAACTGCTGAAAGTATCTAAAAGCAGCACATCCGTGATCATCACCGCCAGAAAGATATACATCACTTCGTTAAAGAAGAACTTATCGGGGAAAAATATACCACTGCGGGCAATCTCCATCATCCCACTCGAAAAAAGGGTTCCGGTGAGTATGCCAAATATGGCAACAATCATAATGGTCGTAAATGTGGCAACTTTGGCCCCGATGGCCGAGTTGAGAAAATTGACCGCATCGTTGCTCACGCCTACAATCAGGTCGGCGATTGCCAAAACGAAGAGGACTACAACGATAACCAAAAAAATCTGGCTCATGGTGATTGGATAAATTGGGGTTCAAAAGTAGGGAAAGGCTTTTTCTAATTCGCTTCTTCTTAGTTTAACAAATTGTTAAAATTAGGGATATATATTTATAAAAACACGGCAGCCAATCCGGTTGTAGAAACGAATTGGCTGCCAATAACTACTGTAAACTAACAACTTACACCATCCCCTGATGAGGGTATTTTGGCCCGAATATTATCACATCAACGAATTCCGGCCTGCTGCATGAGGAATCTCCACTGGAATTCCTGATCGTCGATCTGGTGTTTGACCGATTTACCCGTGCCATGCCCGCTGTTATAATCGATGTAAAGCATCACCGGGTCAATCTGTCCGGTATTGTTCTGGAGGGCTGCGGCAAACTTACGGGCATGGCAGGGGTCCACGCGCACGTCGTTGGCACCGGCGGTAATCAGGGTCGTGGGGATGTTCACCCCTTTGCGGATATTGTGGTATGGGGAATATCCGAACAGGTATCGGAAGTCGTCTTCCTTGTCGGGGTCGCCATATTCGGGTATCCAGTACCTGGCTATCAGGAATTTGTGAAACCTAATCATATCCAGCAGTGGCACGGCACAGATACAGGCTTTGTAGAGGTCAGGGCGCTGGGTCAGGATTGCACCCATGAGCAGGCCGCCATTGCTGCCGCCACGGATGACAAGCCGCTGGGGGTTTGTGTATTTCCGGTTAATCAGGTACTCCGAAGCCGCGATGAAGTCATCAAACGTGTTCTGTTTTTTATGCTGCATCCCGTCTTTATGCCAGTTCTCCCCGTACTCGTCGCCCCCCCTGAGGGCGGCACGGGCATTAACGCCACCCCTGTTCACCCAAAGGGCTGCCAGTCCGATAAACGATGGCGACTCTCCAACCCCGAACCCGCCATAGCCTGACAGAAGGCTTGGGTTGTTTCCGTCAAGGACAATGTCTTTGCGGTGCATCAGCAACAGGGGCACCTTTGTTCCATCCTTCGAGGTAAAGAATACGATTGAACCTGTG
>Ga0351958_1165_pt1 | contig 14492 bp, 8 predicted proteins | sample TotcelT113001L15_FD_206843 | JGI IMG/M metagenome (GOLD analysis project Ga0351958, IMG submission 206843) | Enriched cells from coal bed in the Powder River Basin, Montana, United States - Total cells T11 rep3 HSBNCT.T11.300.1.L15 ...
CGAGCCGACGGCTGGGTCGAGGATCTTCAAGTCGCGGACGCTTTCTGGCGCGTGCTGGACGGCGTCTTCGGGGATCGGCTGTGGCACGTAGTAGGCCCACCGCCGCTCGGCGTCGGTATGCAGCGGCATCAGTTCCGTCAGCGAGACTTCGCCACGGTCCCGCTTGCCTCGCCAGTCGGCGCGCCGCTGCTCCAGTCGTTCGAGCGTCCCGTCGGCTTCCACCTCGGGCGTCCAGCCGTGCTTGCGGCACATGGCCAGCCACATCGGACCCAGACTGTTCTGCAACAGCCAATCGACCATGTAGCGCTCGGTGAACATCTGCGTCTTGCTGGCGATCTCGTGCGGCTCGACTTTGCCGCCCGCGTTCAGCTTGGCGTCGAGCGCCTCGCGTTCCGGATCATTCCAATACTGGTAGACCCAGCCCAGCGTCATGTCGTCGGTCCAGCAGGTCGCCAAGTCCTTGGCGTCGAGCGACTCGATGACGTACCGCAGGCTCGCCGTGGGAATCGGCACCAGATCGGCCACGCCAACCGGTCCGTACAGGCCGGGCAGATCGGTGGCCAGATCCTCGAACACCAACTGCAGCAGGAAGGCGTAGCCCTCGCTTTCGTCGCCGTGGACCAGTGCCGGGGCGATCTCGCGGAGGTTCTTGTAGCCCTGGCTTTCCCAGCCGCCCGTAGCGACGGCGGGTCTGCGCGGTTCGGCGGCTTCCAGCAGCCGCAGAATGACCAAACGGTTCAGCAGCGTGTAGGCAGCCTGCTTTTCGACCTCGCGACGGAAGTCGTCCGCGGTCCGGCGCTGCTTGCTGCCCGCCTGGGCGCGGACCTGCTCCTCGATCCAGGCTTCCAGCCGCCGGCGTTTGACCTCCGCCGCCTCGGGCAGTTCCGCGTCGCGAGTTCGCACGGACAAGCGGTACACCGATTCCGTGGCGGTGTGCAGGTCGTCCAGCAGCCGAGTGCGGACGGCGCGGATCGTGGTGGACAGCTCGCGTTTGGCTTCAGGTGTCATAGTGCAAAATCATGGGTTCCACCGAGCAAGCTCGGCGGGGACCGGGACGCGCCCGGCGGTGGTTTGTAGTGCAAAATCATGGGTTCCACCGAGCAAGCTCGGCGGGGACCGGGGACGCGCCCGGCGGTGGTTTTAGGGCAAAATCATGGGTTCCACCGAGCAAGCTCGGCGGGGACCGGGACACGCCCAGCGCGGACTGGGCGTCGGGGCATCTCCTCCGAGCTTGCTCGGTGGGATGACGATTCTGCACTACCCCGCGGCCCAACACCCTCTTTCCCTTTCCCTTCCTCCTTTCCCGCCCCCGCCGAGCTTGCTCGGTGGAGCGGATGATTCTCCCGGAACTGCTACACGAGCCGCACGCGAACGCCCGTCCGCACCTGTTCCATGAGCCGGTCCCGGACTTCTCCGACCAGCGTCTCGACCTCCGTCTCCGTGCTGACCTCCCGATTGCGGAGTGACAAGTCCACTTTGACGATCAGCGGTTTCTCGCCTTCGCTCAGGATCTTGTCGAGCCATTCATTGGCTTCCTCTTCGGCGCGAGTCAGGGCCAGCACGAATGGATCGCTCAGGGCCGACAGGGGCGGAGCGATCGCCTCGGCCGTCGTATCGGTAACCGCTTTGGCAAACGGCCGCATGACCTTGTGGCTCTGGTCGGCCGTCAGCGTGCCGAACCCGTCGCGAGCCTTGACCCGCGCGCGGGCCTGCTCGGTCTGCTGCTCCTGCCACTCTAGCAGCCCCCGGCGCTGGGCGATATACGCCTCGCGGATCTCGGCAAGATCCTTGTCCAGAGTGCCGATATCGCGCCACGGCCGGTCCAGGGCGAGATGCTTCTCGACGCGTTCGGCGGCGGCGTCCAGGCCGGTGACCAAGGCATCGATCTCTCGCAATTGGCTCGCTTGATGATCCCGCACGTCGGCCGCCGCGCGAACAGCCTGAATCGCCTCGCCAGTCAGTTCCGCGTCGAACAGGTTGAGCATTTGGACGCCGTCGCGCAAGGCGTCGAGATACTTCTTTACCGCTTTGACCGTGGGCTTGGTCTGCCGGCAGGTGCGGACGCATTGTTCCAGAGCCTCGCTGAGGCGAATGAGTTCCGCCGGCGACTGCCGTTTGTCGGGCAAGCGGTCCAGCCGCGTGAGGACATCGCGGAGCCGCTGGGCCTGTTGTGGGAAATGCAGCGCCACCGCGTCGGCGATAGCGTGGTCCTCCCGGTCCAAGTGCAATTGGAGATGCTGTTCGAAGAACCGGCAGATCTTCGCGCGGGCTTGGAATCCGATGTCGTCATCGCCCGCCGGGAAGAAATCGGCCCGGCGGAACGGGCGGTCCTTCTCGAACACCTCGCGGACGCCCGCATCCCGCACGGCGGTGATTTCGCTGCCATCTTCCGGGCGCACCCGCAGCCTGCCGGCCCGCAGCAGTCCCGCCACGCACGCCTTGACCACGTTGTCCGTATAGCCGAAGGGCGGTCCGCCGAAATGGCTCAACAGGTTGGCGCCGCTGAGGCCGTCCTGGGACTCGATGTACTCCTGGACGCGGCGCGGGATGACCCCGCTGCAGGCAGGTACATACCGGCCCGAGTCCACTTCCAGCACGCCCAGCGCCTCGCTCAAGAACTTGGGAGACGGTCCTGAAAGCTCCAATTCCAACAACTGCATCAACTCGCTGGGCTCGACCGTGGTGGCATCGAAATGCGGGAACAAGTCCGGCAGGACGCGAGTGGCCGCGACGTTCAGCGCCGGCCCGAAGGCGGCGCCATACTCCAGTGCGGCCATGGACCGGGCGCGGAAGTAGATCCGCCCGCTCATCCAGGCGGCGGCGACCGCGTCGCGGACGTCTCCTTCCAAGTCTTCGGCTCGGTTCTCCTCCTGCTGCAACAGCAGCTTGCGGGCGGGTGTCAACGAGTCGCGGCGGGGCTTGGACTTCTTGACCATTTCCCTGGCGCGGGCCAGATCGCGTACCTTCTCGTCCAACTGGTCCGTGTCGCCGCAGACCCAAATCAGCCGGTCGCGGAGTGCCAGTTCGTCACTGCGTTTGATCCAGGTGCTTTCGGTGCGTTCTTCGCCGATCAGGAAACGAAAGTCCACGCGCGCGACCGCTTCGTCGCGAGAATCCACCAACGTCGCGTCGTCAAAGTGGCGACCGTCGGTAAAGACGCCGGTCCAAGGAAACGGGCGCCCCTGAAGTTTCGGACGTTCCGGTCCGGCCAGCAGGAACTTCAGGGCTTCCTGGACAATCGTGCTGATGGTCTCGCGGCTGACGCCGATCTCACGGCGTTCGCGTTCCCATTCCTCCCCGGCCGTGGACTGGATCTTGTAGCCCTGCTTTTCCGAGTAGCCCAACAGGTTGCGGCGACGAAGTTCTTCCAGAGCGTCCGTGATCTCGCCGAGTTGGCTGCCCCGATCGAGACGGTCGTACAGGCACTGGGCCACCAGTCGGGCGTCGGTGGGCATCGTCTCCTGGATCAATTCGAGCATCGCCACGGCCTTGGCGGCTCGCACCAGCAGGCCGGAGGCGTCACCGACGCACTGGTTCAGAATGCGGGCCATGCTGTTCTGGACGTCCGAGTCGAGGGCCGTGTGCTGGACCTCGTAGATCTGGTCGAGCGTGACGAGCGAGCCGACCTCCAGATCGGCCAGGTGCTGGTCGCGGAACAACTCGCCCAATAATTGCAACAGGCCCCGAATCGCCTGATCGTCGCCTTGAGCGCGCGAACTGCGAGTCCGCAGCGCCGAGGTGATCTGCAACAGCAGGTCGATGTGCCCCGGCAGCATCGGGTAGACCTCGACGAACTCCTCCGCGGTGATGCTGTCGCAAGCGTAGGCGAACAGCTTGAGATCGGGTCGATGCTTCTCGAACAGCGTCCGCAGGTCCGGCTCGACTTCCGGCCGCTTTTGCAGCAAACGCCGGTGGACCACGTCGCGAATGTTCGTGGCTGCGAGATGAACGCGGAGCTTGGGCGGGAAGCGGTCCTTGAGCCAAGTCAGAAACGAATCGTCGGCCTCTTCCTCCAGCTTCTGTTGGCCCAGGGCCAGCAGCCAGGCTTGGCCCTTGAGACTCGCTCCGAGCGCCGTGGCAAAGGCTCGCAACCGGTCGCTGCGGTCCTTGCTGGACAAGACATACTGCGAGACCTCGTCGATCACCAGGAACAGCGTCGCCCCCGGGCGCCGGAACTTGAGCATGTCGCGGATCGCCGCCACGGCTTCTTCCGGGGACTCCGAACGCACGTGCGTGCCGGCGCGGCTGGTGAACCAGCTCATCGGGTCGGTGTACCGCTCGGGGCACATGCGCGACATGACCAGAGAGAAGTCCTCTTCCGCCAGGGCCTTGTCCTTGACTTCCGCCCACGGGCGGCCGAGGACGTCTTGGGCCGTCTGGTCGAACAGATCCCACTGGCCATCGCGCTGGAGCTTCAATTCAAAGTCGGCGACCAACGGGTCGGTGCTGCAGTAGCCCAGCCGCCGTTGGACTTGGCGAACCGCCGCCGCATGGATGTGCTCGTTGTCTCGTGCGACGCTGCCCACGTCGAAAACCACGGCGATCGGTTCGATCCTCTCCCGCAACGCCAGCCACGCCAGCCGCAGTTCCTGAGTGCGCGGCGAGGTGTCACGTGCCAGCAAGGCGTCGGCCAATGACGTCCCGTCGGCCAGGATCGCCCCATCGAGCGCCAGGCCCAGCAGTTTGGCGAAGATCGACTTGCCGGACCCGAAGAACCCGCAAATCCAGGAATTCGGCAACTCCGGGCCGCCCGGTTTGGCCAATTCGGAGACGATGCCCTGCAACAAGCGGACGTACTGCTCGTGAATGCCGCTGGGTACACGCCGATGATTGGGGTGGCTTTCCGGCCAACCGCCGGTAATGATGTACTCGGACACCTCGTCGGCCAGCTTGTCCGGACTCTGCTCGTGAAAATAGACCACCGGCGGAATGTCACGGGTGACATCGGCAACGAATAGTTCGCGAATTAACATGGCGTGCCTCACGGATAGATGCGGGGCCGGTAGTCGTTGTCCGCGTTCAAGATGCCCATGAACGAAAGACCGCTCTTGCCCTGCCGCTGGCCGGGATACAACAGAACCACCGGCACGTGGCGCGTATTGCCGTCCAGATGCTTTAGCAGGGCCGATGATCGGTAGAACGGATAAATCCCTCCGGCGCGGCCGATGATGGCCAAGGTACGTTCCACGCGATCGGGGTTGCGATCGGCGTATTCAGAGATGATGCGGCTGCAGTCCGCCGCCAGCCCGGTCGGGCCTTCGAGCAACGGAGCCAACTTTGACTTCAGGTAATTCAAGCCCCGCTCCCGCTCGACGCCGGCGGTCCGCCGCTCCATGTCGACGATCCTCTGAACCCATTCTTCGCCCTGAGCCCGTACGCGATCCAGCAGCAGCTTGTGCAGACTGATGGACAGCACAACCCAGCCGTTGGCCATCAGTTCGGTGCTCAGCTTCTGAACTTCAGAGCGCAGTTTGAACTCGTCCTCCGGCGCATACTGCAGGATCGCGAAACGGTAGTTGCGCATCGTGCTGATCCGCGGGCCGTCCTCGTGAATCAGATCCTTGCGCAGCGCGGCAACCGCTTCCTGAAGACCGGCATGTGGGAACAGGGGCAGGTTCATGGTTTCGATGTCGCGGATTTGTTACGGTTCCGCTCCCCGCCGAGCTTGCTCGGTGGAAGCGGTGATTCTGCACCAAGACCGGCATCCCGGCATTGGCCGCTCCCCGCCGAGCTTGCTCGGTGGAAGCGGTGATTATGCACCAAGGCCGGCATCCCGGCATCGGCCGCTCCCCGCCGAGCTTGCTCGGTGGAAGCCGTGATTTGAACGTCGCGTGCGTGGTGATCGAATCATTCGCTCCGCCGAGCAAGCTCGGTGGGGGCGAAACTTGCCTGGTTTCTCCAACTTGGTGAAAAATCGCCGCCCCACCGAGCAAGCTCGGAGGAGACGATGCACAACTCGCAGTTTCATGGATTCCCTTCCGGGAGTGCTGTCGGCGCGGCCAAAACCGTAGCGGAGGCCCAGTCGGCCAGGCTGCTGTGGCACCAGCCGAAATCGACCAATTCGCCTTGTCGGTAAAAACGCAGGGCGGTCAAGCCGCGCAGCCGCTGCTCCAGCACGCTGCCCTGCAAGCCGACGGAAGCCGCGTAGGGGTTGTCCAGCAGCGTTCCGGCAAATTCGACATTCCGCAGCAGGTACATCAGGTAGGTCAGAGCTTCGTCGCTGACGCGCGGATAGCACAAGGGTCGCGGGTCGCGGGCTGAGGCGACCAATCCGGCCGCCAGCGATGCCTGAAGCAACTTGCTGGCGAACTTCAGCTTCGTCGGCATCATCCAGCGGCCGGGGGCTTGCTGTTCGACCCACGTGACCACCAGCCCACGAGTGACTTCGGCGCGAGCTTCCTCGCGACGGCTGACCAGGTATCGCCCCGTGAAAGTCCGGTACAGCGGGTCGGCAAGCTGCAGGTGCCAGTGGCAGACGAGCCGCCGCGTGTCAGGGTCCATATCTCGCCAAGCCTTCAGCACTTCGAGTGCCGACGGGTAGGCGTCGTATCGCGTCCGAAGATGCGCCATCAGCATTTCCGCCCGCGGCAAGCTGCGGGCTCCGAACCAGTACTCCTCGAACGCTCGGCGAGCCGTCGGCGGCGAACCGTTGGTGCCGACATGCTGCCAGTACGCACGGGAGTTGTCGATCTCCAGTGTGCACTTCATCAAGCGGCAATGGAACTGGGTGATTTCCGCCGGGCGCTCGCTCACGTTGTCCTCCGGTAATGAGGCAACGGATAGTCGTCGGCCAAGGGCCAAAGCGCGGCGACCAAGCTTCGGACGAGCCGGTCGAGCGGCGCCGGCGCATTGCCCGTCAGACGCCGACCGATCGGGGCTTTGACGAACTTGACTTCGCCGTGTCCCTGCACCCAATCTCCGAAGCGTTCTGCGTGCCACGGCTCGGCGATCACATCCCGCAATCCGGGCAAGGCGTCCTGGGGATCCTTGGCGGATCGTTTCAAGCCCTGAAGTCGTTCCTCGACGTGTTCGTCGATCTCGAATCCCAACCGGTACAGCGACAGAATACGATCCGGATCGTGGTCCTGGCCGCGCAGTTCCGCATCCCGCCGTCGAGCCGCTTCCCGCGCCGCTTGCAGCATGGCCCACTGCCACGTATGCGGCAGCAACCGCTGGAACAGATCCTGGCCGCCGTACTCGCTGACCAAATCCGACCGCCACCAGCCTAGCCGCGGCTCTTCCCTGCCCTTCTCGCCGGCCCAGGCGACGGCAATCTGCACCGTCAGCAGGGCGTCGATCTCCGAGGAAATCGGACTTTGCTGTTGGTCGTGAACTTGGAGGTCCGGTGGACGCATGAAAAACAGTCCTGAAGTGCCGCCGTAACTGACGACCGCCGTGAACGTTACGAATCTGGGCAACGACCGCCTCATCGCGGCAGCCAAACCGCCAGCGAAGCCACTAGTTTGCCGTTGGACCAAGACATCTGTCAATCGGGCGGCTGTCGCCGGCCTCCATCAGCCGATGAAATCGACGATTCTGCACCGGAATATCGGAATTACCGTGAACAATGACGCTCTTCTTGCAGCTTGCGAAACCAACGTTTGTGGCAAAGAGCAGGTGCCAGTCGCTTGCGGTACAACTCCAAGCTCGACATGGTGGTAACCACGTTTGGCTTTTTCCTGGGCAGCAACGGCGAACATACCGAGTCTCACGGCGGGGTGTACCTGTAACTTCGCCCCCGTCTCGATGGCCTGCGTGCCGGCGGGGGTTGTTCGGCGGGGTGATGCGGAGTGAATCGACGCCTGTAATCAAACAACGTGGCTGACGCCGAAAACCTCGGGGGTGCAATCGGCTGACCCGTGGTTTCCGCCCCGTACTGCTCCAAGGCCCGCTCGTGAAATCCAAAATACTGCCTGCCAGAGCTTGCAATCATCATCCGCCGACGTTAGCCTGACGGGGAGTTCCGGGTGGAGGGGACTGTCCCCAAAACCCGGCTCGCTGAAGGCTTTGTAGCATTTTGAAGTGCGAGATGGCTTTTTCGGACTGCGTTGTCTGGGGATTTGCGGGCAGGCGGCGTTTCGGGGCGGTAAACCGCAAAAGGAACGTTTGTTTAGACTGAGGAAATGAGGTCCTTCGAGAAGCCAGTCGATCCCCAAGTGGGGGACTCTGGCGGTATTTCTGGGCAGCCGTTATATCAATAGCAAGTAACGCCTGTCTGGCCGGCGGGAGTTGGCGATGTCTGCTGCCTGGAAAACCGTTCGAGTCTTCATCTCCTCGACATTCCGCGACATGCATGCGGAACGGGATCACTTGGTCCGCACCGTGTTCCCCGAGTTGCGGGAGCGGTGTGCCAAACGACACCTACACCTAGTGGACGTGGATCTGCGCTGGGGCGTGACGGAAGAAGACGCCCAGCGGGGTAAGGCTCTGGAAATCTGCCTGCACGAGATCGAGGACTGCCGTCCGTTCTTCATCGGGCTCCTAGGGGAGCGGTACGGATGGATTCCGCCCCGCTACGATATTCCCGACCAAGAGCAGTTCGACGCGCTCCGCAGCATCGAGCCGGGCCACTCGATCACAGCCATGGAAATATACCACGGCGTGCTGAACAATCCGCAGATGCGTACCCACGCCTTCTTCTTCTTTCGTGACCAGGCGTTCATCGACGCACTGCCGCCAGAGAAGCAACTCGATTTTCGCGCCGAGGATAACGAGCACGCTGCGAAGCTGCGTCAACTCAAGGACCGCATCCGGGCCTCTGGCCTGCCGCTACGAGAGAACTACCGCTACGACGACTTGGATGACTTCGGCCGGCAGGTGTTGGAGAACCTGTGGTCGGCGATCGAGGCCGAGTATCCCGAAGAGGCCCTTGAGCCCGACCCGCTGGACTCGGAGCGGGCCTACCACGATTTCTTCATCGAGACTCGTGCGGAGCTGTTCATTGGCCAGCGGCACCTGCTAGCCCGGTTGCATGAGTATGCCGGCATTTGCCACGGTGGAGTTGCATCCGAAGGTGTCGGAGCCACGCCGGACGAACAACTCGCCGAAAGGTTACCGCAGGGGCAAGAAGATGAATTCCGCTTGACACCACCACGCGATGCGGTCGACGAGGAGGCCTCTGACCTTGATTCAACGGACTATTTCGAGTTGGACGATGCGGGGGGCCTGCGGCGAGCGCCGGATCAACGATCTCCGGAGGCAACGCCATCCCTGGTCACCGGCCAAGGCCAGCCCCTCCTAGTCACCGGCACACCGGGTTGCGGCAAGTCGGCTTTGTTGGCCCGGTTCGTCAGCCAGTTCCGCCGGTTACAGCTCAACACCTTCATTCTCTACCATTTCGTGGGCGCATCGCCCAGTTCCACCGACCCGCGGCAGATGCTCTTGCGACTGTGCCGGGAATTAGCTCGGCGGTTTGCGTTCGAGGACGAGATTCCGCAGGATTACAGCGAACTGCGAGTACGGTTTTGGCGGTTCTGCCAGCGCGCGGCCGAGCGACAGCCGTGGGTGCTGGTGCTCGATTCCCTGAACCAGCTGGACGAGACGCACCGCGCGGACGAGCTGGACTGGCTTCCGCCGCGATTGCCGCCGGGACTGCGACTGATCCTCAGCACCCTGGAGGGGCACACTCTGGAGGCGGCCCGCCGCAAGTACGCGCATCGGCAGAACCTGATCGTCACCTCGCTGCGTTTGGTGGACCAGGGTTTTATCCTGGCTCGGCAGTTGAAGGGGGCACGCAAGAGCCTGACATCTGCTCGCAAATACCGGCTTTGGCGCAAGCAGCAGATGGCCCAAGGCCAGCCCATGCCGCCGGACGAGGACCGCAGCCAGTTGCGCTACATCCTCACGGGCGTCTATGGCCGCCGCCATGAGCCGACCCACCAGCAGTCAATCCAACGCGAAACGGCCAACCCGTTGTATCTGTACATAGTGGCCGAGGAACTGCGACTGTTTGGCAGTTTCGACCGCCTGGCAGATTTCATCGCCGGTCTGCCCACCGACGTGCCGGGCATGTTTCAGACGGTGCTGGAGCGTCTGGAGCAGGACCACGGGCGCGAGTTGGTCGAGCGTTCGCTGTCACTTGTGGCTACGGGCCGGCATGGTCTGCTGGAAAACGAGTTGCTGGAGTTGCTGTCGCGACCGGGCGAGCAGCATTTGCCCATGGCCCTCTGGTCTCGTCTCTACCGCAGCCTGGCCTTCTACCTCAAGCCGCGGGCTTCAGTCGGCGGCGGCGAAGAAGGGCTGATCGACTTCTTCCACCGGCAACTGGCTAAGGTGGTTCGTGAGCGTTACTTGGCCACCGCACCGGCGCAAAAGGCCCGGCACATCGAGCTTGCGGACTACTTCCGCCGCAAGGGCGACCCGGCAGGCGACCGCTCGTGGAAGGGTACTCATCAACACGCCCTCTTAGAGCTGCCCTTTCATGAAGTGCGCAGTGGTCGGCGGTCTGACAGCGAGTACGTTCTCACTGATTTTCGGTTCATGCAGAAGAAATGCGCGTTTGGACAGGATGGAGTCTATCGCCTCTTGGGCGATTTTGCTCTAGCGACCGATGAAGCACTGCACGACCGCGATTCGCCCCCTAGGATCGACCACGAGGTGCTCTTGGCTCTCAGGCAAGTTATTACCGAACATCATGGCGAATGGGAAGCTGATAGCTCCAGAATTATGCAGCAGGTCTATCCTTGGCTTCGCTGGTGGGGCTCCAGCGGACCTGCCGGGCCCGGACCAAGTTCTCGCGTTAGTGCATTGGTGCAGCATGAGGCGGCAAGATGGTCGGGCAATACCGTCTGGCTCAGACAGGTGTCTTGCACCAGTGCGCAGCTGGCCGGCGCGAGCCTCACCCACGAAGGGCTCACTCGCGCATTCTATTGTGATGGAGGCAGCAAGATCCTTACGGTTGGCAACGGAGTCAAGCTTTGGGATGCGACAACGTTCGAGCCGCTGTCATGCACCGAGGAGACGCTGGGAACCAAGGTATGGTCCGTGAGATCGTTTATCGGAGCGGCCGGGCAAGTCGACAGCCCGGCGGCGGTGTCGTCAAACGGCGTTCTTGCGATAGTGACGGGTATCACGAGCCGATGGGTAGGAAAAGGGAATGGCACGGAACTCTCTTTCGTGAGCATCCTCTCCGGAACGCAGCGCCAGTGTTGGCACATGAGATCCGAGCCAATACGCGCGATCGGTTGGTCGCCTGATGGCAGCACCATTGCCGTATGTCGGTTCGACGGGTCAGCCGAGCTATGGTCATACCCTGAACGTGAACTCGTGGCGACGTTGCTGACACAGCATCGAGGTGGCGGCCTTTGGAGGGATCCTGAGTATCCCGCACCTGGTGACGATTGGCCCACATATCCCGCTTTCACGTCGGATGGCGAAAAGGTGGCAATTGGCCGAGAACATTGCTGTTACGTTTGGGACAGGGCCTCAGGCCGACTTCTTGCCTCGCTAAGAGAGGACATGGAGGAACACGAACCCGCACTGCTCAGAAATAGACGCCTTCTGCCAAATCGCACTCGGGGGCTGGGAACAACGGACATTAGTTGCGTGGCTTTCTCCACGGACGGGAGATACTTAGCTATCGGAATGTGGGATGGAACCATTCGCATCAGAGACGTTAAGACGTGGCAGTCGTTGGCCTTACTCGAAAACCCAGCTCCGATGGTTACTGATTTGAGCTGGCTCTCGAGTCGACCCGACCTAGTCGCATCATATGCGTTTTGCGATGCCCGTCATTGGCAAATCGAGCCACACGTGAAGAGTCGAAGGATCGCGTCTTGTGGGTCTACAGCGATATCTGTCGCCGTGCATCCTGACGAAAGAAGCACCTTGTTCACCGAAAGAGCAGGGGTATGTCACGTCGCCCAGTTGGAGGTCTCTCCGCGAACATACTGGCATTCCGAAGCACTGCCTTGGGAACTCGAACGAATGGGCCCGTACCCCGTTGATTGGATGCCTCGAGGTGACCTTGTGACTGCCGGTCCGCTCGGTGAGATCGCTTTGATTGATGGGCGATTGGGAACGATCCTGGCTAGAGCCGCCATCAGTGACAAGAAGATCACAGCTGTTGCCTGCGCTCGCGACACAGAGTACATCTGTGCCGGAAACGAAATGGGAGAAGTGATGCTCTTGGACGGGCAGTTGCGACTCGTTCGCCAACGGAAGCTCATGGAGTCCAATAGTGTGTACAATCTTGAATTTGCTTGCGACGGAGAGTGTGTCGTGGCGACTGCACACCCTACCAAGGGATCCCTGTGCGTCTGGAACTTGGAGAAGGACGACCTCTGGAGTCCATTCGGTGGCAAGCCGACTTCCGGCTGCGGAAACGTCTTCAATAAGTTCGGTCGATTGGTGTTCGTGACCAACCGTAATCCCGCACGCATGTTCATCTGGGATATCAGATCGCCTGGCTGTCCTCTGCTCCTCAATATCGAGATGCCTGAACTCGATAAGTATTTCATCATGGCGATGGTCGTCGACGGGGCGGGCGGCCGATGTTGGATCGGAGGCGGCAAGCCTGACCCAGAAGAGTCCTTTCCGGAGGGGTGGACGCCGTTCCTTGGAGCGGTGGATCTGGCATGCGGGACCTATCGGAAGGTGTTTGAGAGCCCTACAGGAAGAGTGGTGTCTTGTTTAGACATAAGCGCCGACGACCGCCTGCTGGCCATTCGGACCTGCGACGACGGGGTACGAATCTGGTCCGTTGAGCAGGGATGCTTCATCGCGGAGCAGACGCACAAGCGGATACCAATGCTCGAATTTAGCTTCGGTTCGATCAAATGGAGTCCAACAGGCAGACTTGTAGCGGTGGGGGGGCAGGACGGGATTATCGTCTGTGATACTAGCGGACGCAAGATCGCTGGAATGGTGGGGAAGGGTTGTCGTGGACCCATCAACTGGTCGTGTGATGGAGAGGCAATCGGCTTCGTTGATGGTGCGGGAGAGCCATGTGTGGTGAGAGTCGAGGGGATGTCAACTCGCGGGATGTCCTGGAAGTGATTCAAAGCTCCGGGGATGTTCAGGCGATTTCGTCCGGCCCGCCGCAGTTCCCTTTCCGCGCCCTCTTGCCTGGCCTGGAAACGGTTGTTAGGCCGGCCGAGAGCGAGCTCGTCACACGATTCCCAGTCAGTCTTTACAGCGTCGTTACCCACGCCTCGGGCCGCACCTGGGCGGGTTCGGTGGGCGGTGGGCATCACCTCTACATCATTACGCTGGAAGGCGGCGACACGTTGCTTGCTGACAACCAACCGCAACCGCCGCTGGCGACCTAAAGAACTGAAGAGGGGGCCCTGGTGGAAGTTCTGGCGATGATCAACCGTGCCGACGGCCTACAAGAAACATGCATATGTTCATCGCCGTGATCTCCCGCGACATGTACGCCGATCTTGTCTTGCCTCGGCGTGTGTCATCAAGTCACCCGTTTTCTCGGACATCCCGAAAAACGACCGTTTCCCGACGTGGGCCGCAGGCAAGCCGCCCGTCCCGCTTTCGAACCGTCGATTCTGCCTCGCGACATGCCACGATACCACTGCCCGACCAGCGCTTCCATTTCTGGCCCGAACGTGATAATCTGCACTTCGGCCCCAGTTCGCCTTCTTTCGACGTCTCTCGACACGGATACTGGGGCACAGCAGATGACTCAGGGACGCACGGTAGGTTACGCCCGCGTCAGCACGGACGACCAGAATCTCAGCCTTCAGCTTGACGCCCTCGCCCAGTTCGAGCGCCGCCTGATCCAGGAGCGAACCAAGGCGGGCTTGGCTGCTGCGCGTGCCCGTGGGCTCAAAGGCGGGCGTCCGCCGTTGTCGGCGAGCGATCCGAGGCTGGTGCTCGCCGAGAAGCTGCATGGCGACCGGACACACAGCATCGACGATGTCTGTCGAACGCTGAGGATCTCTTGTTCGACGTACTACCCCTACGTGGGCAAATGACCCCCGCTGACGATCGCTATCAACCCCAATTCGCCAACCCTGTTTTGGTCCGGGTGGCAATGATCGGCTCCGGGCTTCCCCGTACATCCCGCTCACGCCGCCAGCAACTTGGCCTTTCCGCCCGCACGTCAATCGCGCCACGGCGAGCGCAGACGCACGCGAATGGGCCTGGACGACCTGTGAGCCATCTTCCGCCGCGAAGCGTTTCTGGGCTGCCGTGGCAAACCTGGATTGCGTGGCCGCCGGAGTTGCATCTGCAGTGCCCGGCTGGTACGCTCGATCGAGTGGCGATGGGGCATTTGGCAGGCGCGCAAACCGGACACGGCGGTGGCGCGGTGGACTACGAGCCGGACAAGGGACAGGTCGATCGACTCGACATGGCAGCCGGCTGGGCCTGCTTCCTCGCGTCGGGCACGCCGCCCAAGCCGGACGATCTGCCGCTGTACCTGAGCAGGGCGGTTGCGGCATGGCAGAAGCAGAATCCGATGCTGACCGTGCGGGCGGAAAGGCCAAGTTGCTGGCGGCGTGAGCGGGATGTACGGGGAAGCCCGGAGCCGATCATTG
>Ga0351958_1215_pt1 | contig 14074 bp, 16 predicted proteins | sample TotcelT113001L15_FD_206843 | JGI IMG/M metagenome (GOLD analysis project Ga0351958, IMG submission 206843) | Enriched cells from coal bed in the Powder River Basin, Montana, United States - Total cells T11 rep3 HSBNCT.T11.300.1.L15 ...
AAGCCTTAAGCACCTTCCATTAATTTTTTCACCCGTAATATTCCTTATAGCAGAAAAATCACCTTTGGCAATGAGATTTACGCCGTAATAAGAGGGAAAGTGAGTCATGCTCGACCTGTTGATATGTCGGGTAAGGCTCTTATTACCACTTGAAATCGGGTATTCCTTAACTTCACGGTAGAGTAAGGACTGCAGCTTGTAACATACCCTTTTTCATAAAATGTCAGGTTGTATTGCGCTTCGGTGCTAAGCCAGAAGACATCAAAAAATACATGTTAGCCCCCGTAATCTGTAATAAAACCAGAGTGAATCCATGACGGGTGCACTTTCTTATCGCAATCCCGGTAAGCGTTACGTATGGTAATCCATTCCGACTGGCATAGGTTAAGTCTATGGAAACTTGCATTGGTTTGGAGTATAATCGGACAGATGAAGAAAAAAGACCATTTCAGTAAGCTGTGGAAAGATCTTCCTGAAGATCTGCGTGATGAACTCATGAGCGCCATGGAAGAATCATCCGCGGAATCACCTGAGGAGTTTTTAAATGAAATATTTGTAGGGGAATGCCCCACGTGCGGCAGCGCAGATACCAGGGATTGTGAAGAAGTGCCTGACATAGAGGACATCACGCTAGGATTATGCAATTCGTGCGGCTACCTCTGGTGCACCGAATGCGGGAGGACTGTTGAAAAGGGCAATACCTGTGAGCACTGGGCTATATGTAAAAAATGTACCCGGAAAAAGAACAAATTCGGTGACTGCGGAATACCCCCGTGGGAGTGCAAGAAAGTCTCAGTCTTTGAGGAGCCAGAGGATGAAGAAATGTCTCATGTGTGTGCCTGGTGCAAAAAGGTAATACAGAAAAACAGTGAGGTGTTTGCTGTTGGCGCGAAGGCACGAAAAGAAATGAACCTGAAACCATACATAGGCTCAGAGATACAGATCGCGCTGACCCATATCAACAAGACTCTTCCCGCTATTGTGACCACCCGTAATTCCGAAGCGAAAAAAGCCGGAAATGACCTTCTCTTCATGGTCTGTTCGAAGAAATGCAGTGAGTTGCTGAAAAAAGCAGTTCAGAAGGAGAGGTTTAAGGTAGTTTAACGCTTCACCTACGAACAAATAGCCGACGGGAAAAGCGAGACCATCGATTACCACTACAAAGATAAATCATGGCCAAGCAGCGATACCGAGGTGGTGTTTGGCAACGATTGACTTGGTCATGCCCTTAGCATCGATTTCTTGATTTCCTTATAGTGAATGCTTAATGTGCTTTCATGAACAGATATAAAGTGGGGAAAGGTGAAATATGAAGAAACTGTTTATATTTGTGACTATTGTGTTGGTCATCATACCCGCATTCCTTGCTTTTGCTAGCGAGTATGTGGTGAAAGGGAAAGCCGGAGACCATAACGTAACAGTGCGGATCGACAGGAATCCCCCCGCCCGAGGGTACAACAATTTGGACGTGGTCATAACAGATTCCACTGGAAAATCGGTCACTGACGCCGGGGTTCAGGTTGAATACTTGATGCCATCGTTCCCGGGCAGGCCTTCCATGATGAAATACAGCACGGCAGCAAAACAAAGCGATCATCATTATGCGACACAAATAGATTTGTCCATGGATGGAGTATGGAATATCCTCCTCAAGGTAACCCGTGAGGGAAAGACAGACACCATGGAATTCACCTTTGTGGTGCGATAGAATCTATTCTTTGGCAAGCCGGAGAAGGGAATATAGGTTTCATTGAAAACACATAGGAGGAACCGAATGAAATCGCTATCAGTATTTATTGTATTCCTTCTGGGTATTATTATGCTTTATCCGACGGGAGTCATTCAGGCCGCCGGGAACTCTGATGAAGCTTTGTTAAAAAATATCGACGCCATTCGAGCCGTTGAAATCGCCAATGAATGGAAGTGGTCCAAAAAAGATGTCAAAACCTCCATAGATTCTCGGGAGGTGATATTCAAGTTCCCCGATGGGAACGTGAAAAGGATAGCCCTTCCAAAGGATAAAATGTATGTCGCCGTGGCTCCCTATATAAACAACACGCATACCTGAATAATACATGCTTTCTCCTCCTGTCAGGGGGAGCTCACCGAAAAGCGTTCCATGTGAAAGCAGTTGACCAAAACGGAAACGTACTGGTAGATGGGAATATTATCACCTTAAGAAATGGTTTCTTTGAGCTCTGGCTTCCCAGAGATCGAAAGATAATGCTTACCATACAGTATTCCGGGCTCACAGCCAAAGGCATGATTGAAACGTTCGCTGATAGTAAAACCTGTGTAACCACTTTTCGGCTGAAATAGAATCTTATTGTTCAGCTTCTTACAGATACAAGCATGTCAGAGACCATCTTAAGATTTTTACTTTGTGAACATCGCCGGATGTGGAATACTGAGTGTAATCCAACATTAAAATGGTTCAGCCGAATCTATGACTGACACCGTATCCTCCCACGGGAAACTTCCACTCTATGTTGAGAAGGGGACAGCCGATACGGCACGAACCGCACTCCAGGCAACCTTCGTAGGCTGCAACGATATGATCCTTTTCAAGTCGGTACACATTGGCAGGACAAAAATAAAGGCATGGCTGATCCTCACATTTATTCATACACTTCACATCATCAACAATCCGGATATGTGGCTCTTCATTGACGTGAAAACGGTCCAGGAAGAGCTTGTCTTCAATATTGACACTCATTTTACGCTCCTTATGCCGCCCCATACAATCCGCAGCATTTTAAAAATGGAGAATTCTTCTTTCATCTTTTTCAAGATAGCCCTCTGTTTATCCTTTTTGGAGACCCCGTCAACGGTAAGCATTTCTCTGGCGGCAAAGCCCGACAGCTTCGGGAAAAGAGTAAAAAACTCATGATGGTGAAGACGAAAAGAGTTAAACCGCCGATACTTTTTCAGGTCCTTAATAATATAAGAACTTTGTAGTCTTTCCGGATACCCCTTAAGGCCGTTGCGACTAAAATCACCTTTATCAAAAGCTTCAAGAATAGTATTTGCAGCATACCTGCCTGATGTTATGGCCATATTGGAACCCTCGCGATGAAGGGCATTAAACAACATCGCTGAATCCCCGGCAATAAGATACCCGTCGCCGCAGAGCTGAGGCATGGCGTCATAGCCACCCTCAGCTATCCAGTGGGCCATATACTCCTTCGATTGACCTCCTTTAATTAGAGGGGCAACCATGGGGTGTGTTTTAAACGCTTCCAACATCTCATATGGTTTTATTTTATTCTTCATAAAATCGGAAAGATTGGCGCCTATGCAAAGTGAGAGAGTTTTTTTATTGGTATAAATAACAGCGATGCCATCCATGCCCCCGGTAATCTCGCCAATAATTTCAATGGTAGTCCCCTGCCCCGGATCAACATTGAACCGTTCATTAATCATATCCTCGGAGATCTCGATAACCTCTTTTACTGCCAGGGCGATATCGCTCGGTTTCGGCTCAGAACGAAATCCTGTTTTCGCTGCCAGGACCGAATTGATGCCGTCAGCCAATAATACAACCTTGGCTTTAACGTTACCGTCGGGTCGGTCAGTTCCAACTCCGATAACGCGATTGTCTGCATCTCTCAGCAGATCTGTGACTACGGTACCGCTTGCCACGAGTGCGCCTTTCTTTTTTGCCTCTTCAGCAAACCACCGGTCGAATTTCGCCCGTCCCACAGTAAAGGCATTGAAGGACAGCCTTTCACGGAATGCCTTGTCCATAAAACTTACGCTGTAGCCACCATCTCTGGAAAGATACCAGAGGCGCGATTCAACGATATTCCGTTCGACCGGGCAGCCTCTCTCGATAAAGCCAGGAACAATCCCGGCCAAATCATGGCCATAGAGGACGCCGCCGGAGATATTTTTTGCTCCCGGATACTCACCCCGTTCAAAAACGATAGTTTTGATCCCCTTCCCAGCCAGAATATGGGATGCCGAAATACCCGCCGGTCCTGCCCCCACAATAGCTACATCAAATTCTTCCTGCATGCTATACCCTTTTTTTAGTCTCCCTTTACTCGCTTGCGCATCTCTGCAATTAAAACAGGTACCACCTTCTTATAATCTCCAACAATGCCCACGTTGGCAACACTGAATATGGGCGCCTTGGGATCGACATTAATCGCAACGATCTTCCCGGAACCCTGCATACCCACCAGATGCTGGACTGCACCGGACACCCCTATGGCAAAATAGATATCCGGAGCGACAGTCTTTCCTGTCTGACCGACCTGACGTTCATAAGGCATCAATCCTGCTTCCACAACAGGCCTGGAGCAGGCCATGACACCGCCCAAAACCTCGGCAAACTCTTGGAGCATAGGTGTCCACAGGGGATCACAGGCCCCTTTTCCGGCAACAACCAAAGCGGAATATCGAGTAATATCTATAGCGCCTTTATCCAGGACATCATTTATATAATCGATAATTTCAGGAAACTTACCTTGGGGTGGCTCAAAGACGTGATGATAGATACCGCCAGTTCTGTCAGGGTCTTTCGGGGGCAGCCTAAATACATTAGGCCTCACCGTGCTCATTTGAGGGCGGTGGTTTTCGCAAAAGATAGTGGCCATGATATTACCGCCAAATGTTGGTCGCGTCATGAGCAATACCCTTTTTTCTTCATCGATATCAAGGCCCGTGCAATCTGCCGTGAGACCTGTTTCAATATTTGTCGCCACAATGCTCGCCAAGTCTCTGCCCATAGCGGTAGCACCGATAAGCACTATTTCGGGCTTGACAAGCTTACAGAGATCACTCAATGCCTGCCCATATGGCCTCGAAAGGTATCTCTTGAGCAATGGACTATCGATCACATGGACATCGTGGCAACCATAGGATAAGGCCTCCCGGGCGATATTGTCTACATCATGACCCAGTAAAAGCCCCGTTACGCTTGTGTGCAGTTTATCAGCCAGCTCCCGCGCCTTACCGGCCAGTTCCCAGGAGACCCCTGCGGCTTTTCCGGCAGCAACCTCAATAAAAATGGCAACGCCCCGGTAATTGGCAAATGTTCCCTCCTCCTTTCTTCCGGTTTCTTTTGACGGCTCTTTGGGTAATATTTTTTCAAAGAGTACAGCCTCGACGGGACAGACCTCAAAACATTTGCCACATCCGATGCAGACTTCAGGGTCAACGTGAGCCGCGCCGTCCTTCATCTCAATGGCCCCCACCGGACATTCGGCCACACAGATCTGACACCCGATGCATTTGTCAGAGATTATCTCGGCGACATCGATTTCTTTTGAATTTTTAGGCATTGGCTACCGCCCCCGGTGTTTCATGAATTTTGTTGCAAAAGTCTCATCGGCAAAAAGCAGATTCAAACAGTTGTCCACCGCCTGTTGAGGATCCTGTTGCCCATCAAAAATAGGACCGCCTTCTTTACGAGGAGGTGAAAAAATTCTTTTCACCCAGGTAGGAGAACCCTTGAGGCCGAGTTTGCTTGGATCACCTTCAATGGCATCTGCGTTCCAAAGAGTTATGTCGGTCCTTAGGGAATGAATAAGCTGAGGAAGCGAGCCCCTTCTTGGTTTTGCAAGGTCCAATTCAACAGTCAGTACGGCAGGAAGGGGGCCACGGATAACCTCGATGCCGCCTTCGACCTTTCTCTTCACGGTAATGTTGCGGTTATCCATATCAATATCCGTAATTTCAGCTACATACGTAAACTGAGTATACCCAAGGCGTGTGGCAATACCTGGCCCGACCTGGGCCGTATCGCCATCGACGGCTTGTTTACCACACAGTACAAGGTCAACGGACCCACTTTTTGCCAGTTTTTGGATAGCCCTGGCAAGAGTATATCCAGTTGCGAGGGTATCAGCCCCTGCAAAAGTGCGGTCCGAGAGCAATATGACAGTATCTGCGCCCAGAGAGAGGGCTTCCCTCAGAGCCTGCTCTGCCTGTGGTGGCCCCATACTTATAACGGCAACAGTTCCCCCATAAGCATCTTTTAGGGTCAACGCAGCCTCGAGGGCAACCAGATCAAAGGGGTTGATAATAGACTCTACCCCTGAGCGTATCAGCGTATTAGTCTCCGGATCGATTTTAATATCGGCAGTATCTGGGACTTGTTTTATACAACAGATAATATTCATTAGGCCGGCACGCTTGTTCAATTGATATCATTATGACAACGCAACATATGTTCCAAAGCCAATGCAATATACAACCACTTCACTGTTCGAACCCCCCATTTTTCTCGTATTCCGCCATTGAGCAGTTGAACCCCATCTTTTTTGAGCTTCTCCGATATTATCTTTACTGCCTTACCGCTCCAGCCATAACAGCAAAATGCCGCTGCTTTCTTCCAGCATCAATCATCTTATGGGGGTTGAGCAGTCCTGATTCCATTCCTGTGGACCGGCATAGCGCCCTATTGATCTCATCCGTGATCGCATCAAGTCTTCCAAGAATGCTTTCCCACTCGTTACGGTTGACCGTTGAGCCTTTCGAATCAGTTAGCATACCATTCATACACCCTCCTTTTCGGTAATCAGTTACACAATCCTGTGCAACAAGATAAAGTCTTGGGAAAGAAGACATATTCTTGTGTCATAGGGCACATCCATGCGTGAAGCGACCTTACAGATCGGTTCTCAGCACCATGCCTTTTCCTCAGAGAGACACCGGTTTCTTGAAAGAGGCCGAGTGTTTTCGCACGAGATCATTCAGGAAATCGTGCCTTTCCCGCAGGGGTAGGTCAAAATAAAACCTGCTCTTAATAAGCATCCGTATCATATTTTGAATTTTGGGTCTATGTCTCATATACAGTGTAAAGGCAAGTTTCATGCCAACTGATGGATAGGGCTAATAAAACGATATTCCTCATGATCTGTTTCTTTGCGTGCCGGGCAGGGATGAAGATAGTTATTTTAATGCAAATGAAGGAGGAGATGAAGAGAATAATGATAGCTTATTGCAAGAATTACAGATGTCACCTACATATACGTAACAAAACTTCTTGACCTCCGGATGCGCCGGGGTTCATTATGTATCCTGCTTTCTCTCAATAAAAGAAAAGAGGAGGAAGAAAATGACCCAGGCAAATGCAACACCCAACCAAGCAGACGGCAGTAGCGAAGCGCTCCGAGAGCGATCCATTATCGATCGTATCATCGAAAAGGTTACCTTTATGGAGCTTCCCGGTAGGGAGCACTTTGAGCGGTACTTGCGCCACAAATGGCGAGCCAACCTCAAACCGAAAACCATATGCAGCTCCTTCACCTCCATCATGCTCTTTCTCAGATTTTATGGCCGATCGGGCAAGACTGATATCACCCACCTCGAACGGTCAGATCTGGAGGCGTTTATCGAGCACGAGCAGGACCGGGGCATATACATCTCGACAGTCAGGACCAGGATGGCCTTTCTCATAGCCTTTCTCCACTTCCTCATGGAGCAGGAGATTCTCTCCCCGTCTCTCCTCAAAAAGACGATCAGGTTGAAGCTCCCCGAGACGCTCCCCCGGGCCATGAACCCCAAGGATGTGAAGAAGCTCATCGGCGCAATCGACAACGTGAGGGACCGGGCGTTGATCCTCCTTCTTTTGCGGACAGGCATCAGGATCGGCGAGGCCTTGGGCCTCACCATGAACGCAATCGATCTCACGGAGAAAAAAATCCATCTCTTCCAGGGAGAGAAGAACAGCATGGGCAGGGTGGTCTACCTCTCACAGGACGCCCTCTTCGCATTGAAGCGCTGGCTCGCAGTACGGAACAGGGAAGAGGCGTTCATCTTCTCCGGGCACCACGGTCCTCTCTGCTACAGCGCCGCCAGGAGCCGCTTCGTCAAATATCTCAAAAAAGCGCGGCTGGAGCATAAGGGTTACACGGTCCACTGCCTTCGTCACAGCTTCGCCAGCGAGCTTCTCAACGCCGGCATGCGCTTAGAGGTCCTCCAGCACCTTATGGGTCATCAGGATATCGAGGTCACCCGGCACTACGCGAGACTCACCGACAGGACCAGGGAAGAAGAGTACTTCCGGGCCATGGCGATCATCGAGAAAGGGGGGATCGGTGGAGAGTACTGAGAAATACCGCACATCCCTCAAAAGAAAGAATTGCTCACCGCGCACGATAAAGAATTATATGAACAGGATAGCCCACTTTACCCAATGGCTTCGTGTCCCTCTTTGCGAGGTCACCCGCCGGGAGATAGGGTTCTACGTGGACCATCTTCTCCGCAAGCACCTGACCCCGAACACGATTACCTGCCATCTGCAGACCCTGCACCTCTTCTTCGACTACGTGATCGACGAGGAGGGCATGTCTATGGAGAACCCTGTGCGAAAGTTCTCCATCCGCCTGCCGAAGCCTCTGCCCCGGTCCCTCAAGGACAAAGAGGCGGAGAGCTTCCTTGCCGTGATCACCGATGCGAGGGACAGAGCCATGTTCATGCTCATGCTCCGCTCGGGACTCCGGGTCGAAGAGGCTGCCACCCTCACCGTGGATGCGGTAGACTTGAGGAGGCGCCGGGTGTTCGTGGCATCGGGAAAAGGCGCCAAGGACAGGGTGGTCTATCTCAGTGACGATGCGAAAGCTGCCCTCGATGCCTACCTGGTTATACGACAGTCGAAGGCGAAGAGACTCTTCCTCGTCCGGAAGGGGCCGCATACGGGGACGCCGATCTCCGTCCGTGGCATCCAGAAGAGGATGGAGCATTACGCGCACAAGAGCGGGCTCACCGTATCATGCCACAAACTGAGACACACCTTCGCGACCCAGCTCTTGAACGCTGACGCCGACCTCGCCACGATCCAGGACCTTCTGGGCCACGAGCACATCACCACGACCCAGAGGTACTGCAGGGTGGCCAACCTCAAGGTCGAGCGTGACTACCACAAGGCCATGGAGGTGGTTTTGCAAAAGACTCAGGGAGCAGAAGACCATCTGCGCGCATGGTCGACCGTGAGGAGAAAAGGCGGAACCTTAATCCCTCTGAAGCCCGGGGAAGACACAGAAAGGAGTAACGGATGGGTGCAAGAAAGAATAAAGAGGAACTGAACGATCTCGTGGACGATATCACCATGGACGCGTACAACGACGACGAGCAACTCTCATCCTTCCGACAGGTCTTTGAAGACGAGGTCGCCCTGCCCGTGGAAGCCGTGCTGATTGGGGAGCCGGTTGAGGTTCTCTCGATCGACTACGACGGGAACGAGCGGCGGGGACTCATAGCCAGGTGCCGGCGAGACAGCTCCGTATACACGGTGGCCGCACAGGATCTCACCTTCCCGGACGACTCGAACGCATCCCACTTCATAGCCGCCTACCGCGTATGGCTCGGCATCGAGCCTTACCCGCAGGTCACAAAACGGCAGAAAGCAGGTGAGGACGATCTCGACATGCGCAAATGTATCGAGCTCGTTGCCCTCGCTATAAGGACAAACGCCGTCTCATGCCGTATCCTCGGGAAGGACTCTACCGTCACCCTTCGCCCCTCCGGTTACCCGGAGATCGCCCCCGGGGAGATCATCACCGTATCCCCGAGGAAGAAGTGGCTGTATAGAGGCCACCTCTACCTTGCCGGTGAGATCACCGCCTCTCGTACAGATATACCCGCCCTGGGGCTTGTGCCTCTTACGCTCCGCGAAAGGGGAATGTGGGACCCGAAAAACCACTACTGGGGAGAGCCCGGTGAGCCAAAAGAACCATGGACCAGGCCCATCATCAAGCGGGGAATGCGGCCCGAGTATGAAATGGAGCAGGTGCTCCCCGGCGAGGACCCCGACAACCCCGACACGGACTCGATCCTCGACGCCATCGAGCTGAAAAAGGCGGGCGACCATAGAAAGGCACGCCGCATACTCATGGATATGCTCGCGTCCGATCTCCGCTGTCTCGATGCCCATGCGCATCTGGGAAACTTCGCGTTCCCTCGCAACCCCGACATGGCAGTCCGCCATTACGATATGGGCGTCAAGATCGGAGAGCTCTCCCTCGGCAAGGACTTTACCGGTCTCCTTCCCTGGGGGTGTGTTGACAACCGCCCCTTCCTCCGGTGCCTCTTTGGCTACGGCCTGTGCCTCTGGCGCTTCGGCAGGTTACGAGATGCAGAGAAAGTGTTCACCCGTATGCTCTGGCTCAACCTGACAGACAACCAGGGTGCACGGTTCAACCTCTCCGATGTGAAAAAGGGAAATGCCTGGCATGAATAGAGACCCACAAAAATTGTCTGTAAGAAATGTGGAAAGCTTACCACCTTCCCACATTTTTACAGACACGGCGGCGGATATGAAAACAAATTGTCTTGACAGAATCGTACAAAAGGAGGATAATAGAAAATGGTACGTAACACTATAATATCAATAGAGAAAGCAGGATATGTTACGTATATCACCTACTAATGTTGACCTTCGGGAACTCGGTACACACTCTGGCAGCAGCACTAGGGGTCTCACTGATCTTCAAGACTTCTGTCATTGCTTTTACCGTCTTTAAGGTAGCAGGAGCTCTGTATCTTTTCTATCTTGCGTACAAGGCAATAAAGCATCGCAAGGATCTTATGAAAATGGGAGAGCAGGACAGCAAGCCCGCCCATCATCTTATAGCAAAAGGATTTGTAATGAATGTTTGTCTCGAAAGAAGCAGGGAGCCCGTTCAGCCAAATACTGATCCTCGGAGCCATTTTTATAATCCTCGTGGTTATTGTGTTCGGAGCCATCGGCTTAACTGCCGGGACATTCGGTCAGTTCCTCACCCGAAGCCGCAAGGCCAATGAGGCCCTCAACTGGCTCTGTGCGGCAGTGTTTATCGGCCTCGGAATAAAACTGGTACTTACAAGAGTATGAGATAGTATATTCTTTCAGGGGATGGATTCTTAAATCCCTGGTTTCTTGCCTGTTTTACCGTATTCTAAATAGTCATTAATGATATTGCCATGGTCAAAGGCGATCTTGGCGGGGAGGGTGTCGTCTGTGAAAACCTCTGCTTTTCGTGCGTCGTCGCGACCTTTGAGGATGCCTGTTCCGTCTGCAATAAAGACCATCGTCACAGTGTGAAATCGTGGATCTCTACCAGGCTTTGAATAGGCGTGGAACTGCTCAATAAGGGTAATATCAAGGGATGTTTCTTCCTTTGCTTCACGTATTGCAGCTTCCTCCAACGATTCACCCACATCAACAAATCCACCAGGCAATGCCCACCCAGGAGGAGGGTTTTTTCGTTCAATCAGCACAATCCCTCCCTGGTAGCGGATGATTATGTCTATGGTAAGAAATGGAGTTTTGATTCCGTCGTTCGTATATCGCATATCGTCACTGTGACTGCAGCATAGAGCATGGCGCATAGCGAAAAACCCATCGGAACTTTTGCTCCTTGTTTCATGCTGTCTTTACAAATAATACCATCTGTGATAATCATGATGCAACTATGGAATTTGACCTTATCATCGACAGCCATTCCCATTGGGGGCCATCTTTATCCATGGGAACAGAGGTAACGACGGCAGAACTTCAAAGGCAGCTCAAGGAATCAGGCATCTCATATATTGTGCTCATTCCGTTTCCATCGACTGCCATTGCCAATAATGACATCAATGTACGGCTCCTGGAAGAGACGAAACGGATCAAGAGTTTCATTCCGTACCACTATATCCGGGAGAATTTTGACGTCAATAACTTCAATCCTATTCCCGAAGAGTATCATGGCGGCAAGTGGCACTGGATGAGGGGCTGGCAGGATACAGCCTCTAATTACAAGGTGCTTGAAGACCCTGATCTTCCCGTACTTATCGACAAGCTTCGTATGATCAATAAGCCCATCGTGTTTGAAGAAGATTTTGATTTTACCGTGAAGTTTGTCGATATAGCCGAAGGCGTTACCCTCATCATTCCCCACCTTGGCCTTCTCGGCGGTAACCCCTATGATTTCTTGAGAGCTTTCAAGGACAATGAATCGATTTACTTTGACACTGCTCTCGCGTCAAGGGACCAGATTAAAAAGTTTGTGGAGACTGTTGGCCCCGGGCGCGTACTCTTCGGTTCTGATGTGCCCTTCGGTTCCATGCATAGCGAACTTGACAAGGTTTTGTCCCTGCCAATTTCCCGCGAGGACAAAGAGATGTTGCTGTATAAAAACATCATAAACCTGGCAAAACTGAATATTCCTCTTCCCTGAAGACGGTTTGTCGTCGTTCGTATATCGCATATCGATTAATCCCTGATTTTCCAATTAGGATGAGCATCTGTGTCGGGCATTCCCCGCAAACACGCTCATGCGCTCCAGCGGCCACCTTCGCTCGTGTTCAGCATCGGAACTTTTGCTTCCGCAAAAGACCAAGCTTCCTTGCCTCACAACGGTTTGCTTAGGAAGACTCGACACCATGTTCCCGTTACTTATTCTGGTTAAGACTCTGCTATAATGACTTTTTATAACATAATCAAACAATCACCCTAATGTTCCACTGTTCTTCCTGAACTATTGATCCTCAGTGGCCACCAGATAGAACTGCATTTGAAGTGGTAATATAAGATTAATAACCATCTCCTTCCTCTCGGCATTCTCTATTTTTTCTTGTCGTCTCCATTCTTCTTATCAGGAGGTCCCCATGTGTATTGGTAGGCCACGTAGTATGAAAAGAGGTTGGGGCCATGGAAATCACTTCCACCCGAGCATAACAAGTGATGGTTTTTGGTGAAATTGATGATTGTCCCTAAGGTGTATCCTCTTTGATATTCACCATATCTAACCGGAGGTGTCTGGTAGAATAGCTCCGCACCCAGGCTAAGCCATTTTGTGATCTCGCGCTGAACTACCCATCGGGACCGGGGTTGATCCAGCAGCCACCACCTCCATAGGTCAGCCATGGCCCCCAGCTTTTCTGAAGCCACAGGGGAAGAAAGAATTGGGTTTCTCCACTACCTAGTCCCCGCGACTCATTTCCCGTTGGCAGGTGGAGTATAGGGAAGGTGCCTACCATGGGGAGATACTCCTTCTCCTGTATGAAGCGGTATTTTACCCCGAGTTCAAGATCCTGGAAACCGTAGAGGGTCGGTTTTCCCCGCGGTCGATCGTATCCAAATGGGACGAGCAAATGGAGCTGGATGTTCGGCAAGATGCCATAGTTGACCTTGAAGTGAGGGGCCGTACTTGATACACCGTCTTTATCGTTTGCATACTGTGATGCCACATAGAACTCCCCGTGCTTGTATTCAAGGGTCTCGGGGTCATCAGTCTTGAAGGGGGGACCGGCAACGGCAAATGGGATAACGAATACGGATACATAGAGAATCGCTGTCTGTAAAGCTGCACCTTTCCATGAAAGGATTGACAGGAAAAATTTCCGAGTCAGTTTTTTTCGCATCTTTTAAGTTCTCTTCTAGGGCGAGAATCAGTCCAATTAGAACAACCCCGTGGCTATCCCACAACCCACCACGATCAGCAACATGCGCATAGTGACTTTCTTGAGAAGCCGTGCACCGACAAAAGAACCTGCGAACGCGGCCACGATAGCGGCGAGCATAAGGCTGCCCATGTTTGCAGACGCCGTGAACCGTATTGTATAGAAGCTTACTCCATACACCACCAGCCTTGCCAGGTCCACAATGACCGCAGACACGGTACTCGTACCGATAAAAGCCTCCTTTTCAAGCCCGGCCTTGATAAGGAAAGCGGAGCGCAGCGCCCCTTGTATGCCCGATATGCCCCCGAGAAAGCCCGATAAAGCTCCTCCTACGACAAGGTACTTTCGGTCAAACCCAACGTTAGAGAAGCGCGGCATAAGATCGAGCATGGCAAAGCCGACGATCAGCATTCCGATCACAAGTTCGACTGCACCAACCTGGTGAATCCGTCCGGCCAGCTGGTAATGAAAGACGGGTGGAAAATGAGTAAATATGTTCAGTACTGAGGCTCCAACCATGGCAGCCATTGCTCCGGGCAGGGCAAACCTGAGTACTACCGACCAATCGGCCGTGCGACCCACAAGGACAACTTTGAACAGGTTATTGGCGAGGTGGACGACGGCGGTTACGGCTATTGCAACGGGTACCGGGAAGAAGAGAGTAAAAGCCGGCATAAGGAGTGTGCCCAGCCCAAAACCG
>Ga0351958_1216_pt1 | contig 14055 bp, 6 predicted proteins | sample TotcelT113001L15_FD_206843 | JGI IMG/M metagenome (GOLD analysis project Ga0351958, IMG submission 206843) | Enriched cells from coal bed in the Powder River Basin, Montana, United States - Total cells T11 rep3 HSBNCT.T11.300.1.L15 ...
GCCGAGAGGAAAAAGGGTTGGCATTATCAGCGCACCGGGTGGTATGGCAGTGGCTGCCACGGATGCCTGTCTTGAACTGGGTCTTGAGGTTCCTCAGTTTTCATCATCAACAGTTGAGAAACTCCGCACGATGCTTCCCCTCGTGGGAGGGAGCGCAAACAATCCTATCGACCTGAGCCTTGCTTCCCTTGTCAATCCACGCGTTCGTGGGGATGCTATCAATATACTGGCCGAGGAAGAGAATATCGACATGCTGCTTCTCATCGGCATTGTGGGTGGGGAGTCTCTCAGGCAGATGGTTTTTGAGGGGATGGCAGGTATGAAGACAAAGAAACCCCTTGTGACAACCGTAATGACAGGCACCCTTCAATCGGTCGTTTCTGATTTCCCGATGCTTCTTGAAAGCGGCATCTCTGTCTATACGGATGGAGCAAGGGCGGTAAAGGCCCTGTCCAGGCTTTGGGAATATATGCGTTTCAGGGAAAGCTGCAATGCAGTTGAGGAAGTAATCCTTACTCACAAAAAAAATATGCTATCGACGATGGGTCGGGGAAAAGATATTATTGAGAAGGCAGTGGCGAAAGGCAGGTTATCCTTATCAGAATATGAGTCCAAGGAAGTCTTACGGGCAAACGCTATTTTAGCAACGAGAGAAAAGTTAGCGCACGATAAGCCTGAGTTTAATGATGCCCTGAAAGAGATTGGCTTCCCCATGGTGATTAAGGCAGGTGGTCAAAACGTAAACCACAAAACAGAGCAGGGCCTGGTCTATCTGGATATCCGCAATGAGCAGGAGGCCGTGGCTGCTTTTGAACGGATAAGAGAAGCGCTCAAGGATGAAGCGCCTCCTGTGTTGGTTCAGGAGATGGTTAGAGGAAAAAGAGAGCTTGTTGTCGGCCTCATAAAGGATGACCAGTTTGGCCCCTGCGTAATGTTCGGTCTCGGAGGAACACTCACAGAGGCATTAAAAGACAATACTTTTCGGGTTGCGCCTGTAAACAAACAGGAAGCGCTTGGCATGGTTCAAGACATAAGGGCAAACGCCATCCTGGGATCATTTCGCGGTATGCCGCCTGTCGACCAGGATCAGCTTGCCCACATCATTATGAGAGTAGGAGAAATTGGATTGGAGCATACCGAAATCAAAGAGATTGATATTAATCCGCTGATTCTGTCAGAAGGGGGCCCGATAGTTGTAGATGCCCTGATCGTACTCGATGGACAACGAAAAAAACTTTAATATATTGATGAATAAAACCAATTCATAGGTGTGCCACAGATGCCTATCAATAAAAGCTTGTCTTCTCTACAGCTTTTTAAGATGTTTTAACCTTTTTATCTAATACTTCTCTAATTTTGCCCAATAACTCATTCGGGGATGTGGGTTTTTGAATGAACTCAACCGCGCTGTCATATACACCCTTATCAATGACCACATCGCCGGTGTAGCCACTGGTGAATAGAACTTTAACGTCCGGTCTGATCTTGCGAATCTCGTCGAATACTTCCTTGCCGTTCTTTTTAGGCATAACAACGTCAAGTATGAGAAGGTCTATACTGTCTTTAAGCTCCATGAACCGTGCGATAGCCATCTCACCATCAGTTGCAGCTATGGTGGTGTAACCTTTGCTGTTCAGTACTTCTTCCTGGAGCTTTTGTAAATCAGGATTGTCCTCGGCGAGCAAGATTGTTTCTGTGCCACCTTTCACGTCTATTGAGGCAAGCTTCGTTTCTTCCGTTGATGTTGTGACTACCGGTAGATATATGTGAAAGGTCGTTCCTTTATCCAGTTCGCTCGTTACATTGATATAGCCGTTGTGCTGCTTAATAATGCCATAAACGATTGAAAGGCCAAGGCCGGTACCTTTCCCAACTTCCTTTGTTGTGAAGAAAGGTTCAAATATCTTCTGCCTTGTTTTTTCATCCAAGCCGGTTCCGGTATCAGAGATTGAGATCAATGCATACTTGCCAGGTACTCCATAGCCATAGGATCTTATGAACTCTTGATTAATTTCGACCTCACTTGTTTCAATACGTAATGTTCCTCCTTGTGGCATAGCATCGCGTGCATTTGCTGCAAGGTTCAGTAATACCTGATCTATCTGGGTGACGTCTGCCAAGACAGTTATTTCCGTATCAGAAGTCGTGACCTTGAGCTCGATGTCTTCTGTAAGGAGCCTAAGCAGAATTTTTTCTATACTTCTTACCATTGTGCTCATCTTTTGTGGTTGCAGCCTCATTACCTGTTTTCTGCTGAATGTCAAAAGGCTGTGTGTAAGGTTAACCGCCTTTTCTGATGCAACGAGCATGTGTTCAACGTAAATTTTTAACGGGTCATCGGCATCCATTTTCATATGCATCAAATTGCCGTATCCAATAAGGGCAGACAGGATATTGTTAAAGTCATGAGCAATACCGCCTGCAAGGGTCCCAATGGCTTCCATTTTCTGTGCCTGGAGAAGCTGAGATTCCAGATGTTTCCGATCTGTGATATTTTCAACAATACCTTCATAATAGAGCGTATTTCCATCAGTATCGAGGACAACCCGGGCATTTGAAGAAGTCCAGATTTTGCTGCCGTCCTTTCTGTATTGTTGCGCTTCAAAACCCTCAAAAGAGCCATTTTTTTCAATAGTTTGCTGAAGACGTATTCTGTCTTCCGGGTCTACATATATTTGGCGTCCGATATCTCGAACATTTGCCATCAACTCCTCAGGGGAGTTATATCCGTACATCCTGGCAAGGGCAGGGTTGATCTGCAGGTAATGTCCTTCGGGCGTTGTTTGAAAAATACCTTCCACAGCATTTTCGAAGATATCTCTATATTTTTCCTCGCTCTGGGAAAGCGCAACTTCCATTTGTTTTCGCTCCGTTATGTCAAGACGGATTTCCACAACACCAACCAGAGATCCATCGTTTGTTCTCACGGGATAACCATGAACATACCATATCTTCCCGCTTGGAGATTTCAACTCACCATCCTGGGGCCGGCCGGTAGTCAGGGCCTTCTTTATCGGGCAGCCTTCACAAATGTAGTCGCAGTTGTGCCAAACCTCATAGCAGAAACGTCCCACAAAATCATCAGTTCTTGAGGCAAGCAGATCCCGGGCAGTCTTATTGACCCACAGTATTTTCATATCACAGTCATGAAATATCACAACCTCAGGGATTGCGTTCAGAATAAGTGATTTCTCTCTCTCCGCCATTTTGAGGGCATCTTCCAACTCTTTGCTCTGAGTAATGTCCTCTACAGTGCCTTCATAGTGAACAATTTCTCCTCGAACATCTTTGACTGCCCGGGCGCTCATTGAGATCCAAATCTTCTCGCCATCCTTTCGGCAAAGTTGGGTGATGAAATTTGACACAAAGCCCTGAGTGGCGTAAAGGTTTTGCAATATCTTCCTGTCCTCAGGTTTGACGTACATCTGGTTTGCCACATCGGTTATGTTGTCTAATAATTCCTGAGGCGATTGAAAACCGTAAATCCTGGCAAGAGCAGGATTTGCAGCAATAAAACGTCCATCCGGTGTTGTCTGAAACATACCCTCAACAGCATTTTCAAAGATACTTCGATATTTATCCTCTGTTTCCTTCAAGAGCTCTTCCGAGAGCTTCCGTTCGGTAGCGTCTCTTAAGTATGCAAGGGCAACCGAAACTCCCTTATAGTTCACTCTTGTGGCGGATACCTCAATATATACGACCGATCCATCCCTTTTTACACCTTTGAATTCATATTTGGAGGGAACATGCTCGCCCTTTTGTCTTTTTCTGTTAATACTTAATACCATTTCTGAGTCGTCAGGGTGGACTGTTACTGCAACGGTTTGTCCAATCAATTCATCCGAGGACGCATAACCGAACATTTCCACCATTCTCTTGTTGACGTAAATGAGTTTGTCTCCTTCAACAAGGGCAACTCCGTCGTTCGAATACTCTATGGCAGTTTGGTACCTCTCTTGTGATTCCTTAAGCGCCTCTTCTGCAGTTTTTCGATCAGTCTCCTTCTGCTCCAGTTTATGTGCCATTTCATCAAAAGCCTTAGCAAGTTGGCCGAGCTCTCCACCCTCATATTTCAGACCGGTACGTGCCTTCAAATCCCCGAGACCAAGGCTCTGAGTGGTTTCTGTAAGCCTCCTCACCTGTCTGGATATAATAAGACTCCCGATAACCCATGCCGCTATAAGCGCTGCGATACATGCAAAACCCAGAACAGCGAGATTGCGGAAAAGAAGTTTCCGATGATATGCAAGAGCTGTCTTTTTGGGAATACTCACACGGATAAAAAGATACGGCGATTCATTGTCCCTAAGACGCAAGCTCTTGTATGCGAATAGGCGTTCCAATCCATCATTCCCGCTTGCCGTAAAAGCACCCTCATTGTTATCGCCGGACATCCTGGCGAGAATGTGTGACGCGTCTGCTTTGCCAACGTTTATTTCGTGCTCTGGCTGTGTATACAGACGTATGCCCTGATGGTCAGTCAGCGCTAATTCTGAACCAGCAGGTAACCGGGCATCTGAAAATAAGTTTCCATATCTTTGTAGGTCTATTCCTGCAACCACCAGCCCGTTGATTCTGCGGTCGTCACCGATGATAGGGTATGCGAATGGAAGCACTGCCCTTTTTGTAATTCCACCTACAATATATTCTCCAACCGCATAGTCATGAATTCTAAGGATATCCTTGAAATATTTTCGTTCTTTTATGTTGTAGGGTACAAAAGGTCGTCCCGAAGAAAGAATAAGGCCGTCTGCATTTGCAGCAAATATATCAGCATATAAGGGATTTGCCTTGACGAGTTCTCCAAAAATTCTGTTACAGGAGGGTATATTCTGGTTTCTGACATCATGCACCTTGGTGAGCGTCATGAGAAGTTGACGGGTGCTCTCCGTAACTTGTCTCTGTTGAAATGCAACATCATTGACAACGCTCAAAGCATCTTCTTTTGCATCTTCAATCACCTGATTATTGCTTTTTATCGCAGTGTATATAAAGATAACCAGCACCGGAACCAGGGAAATCAGAACGAGCAGTGCTAATTGTGCCTTGACAGATCGAAAGAATTGTTTGTTCATCAATTTTCCTTAATCTAAGAAACAATGAGGCTTCAAGTGCTCGAAGATCAGGTTGCCCTGTAGTTATCTTCAAGACAATCGAGCATATTTCCCTCAATTTTATTATCGCATGATGTTGCCAAAACTGTTGGCTATAACCGCGGCTCACGTAGCATAAAGGCTAGCCAGCCTGCCAACTTACAAGCTTTGGAGCTCCCCCCTTCGCGCCCAAGAATGGGCTGGTTAATCCTTGCCCCTGTACTCCTATAATCCTGCCTTTATCTCTGTGGCTTGCGTCGCCCGTGCTTACGAAGATTGATGGTACGCTTATTGCAAATTATTTATACAACTTTATACAACAAAAAAGGAAAACGGCTTGACAGATGTATGAGATAGTGGAAGATTGCGCCAAGAAAGAGCTTCAAATAGCGTGTTCCTATCTGTTTCCTCGTGAATATAGCATAAATGATGACTTTCTCAATAATCTTACATTTGAAAGCCTCAAGGAGGCCTATAGAAAAAATGCAAAGGCTCATCATCCCGATTTACGACATACCAGACAGGGGAGAGCAGGATCTGATTGTTTTGTTGAGATCCAAAACGCTTATGAACTGCTTTCTCGTTATCTCCGAGAAAGAATAGAAACCGGTCTGCAAAAAAACACGTTACGGAAAACAATAATCTCAGTCGGAGGGGCCAAAGGCGGTATAGGCAAGAGCGTCTTCGTGGCCAATCTCGGTGTCTTTCTATCCTCAAAAGGATTCAAGACAGTTGTTGTAGATCTTGATCTTGGCGGGGCAAATCTTCATCTCTACCTTGGCAACAGGTCTTTATTAACAAAGAGCGTAAATGATTTTTTGAAGAGAAGGGTGGCAACTCTCCCGGAAATCATGATAGAAAGCAGTTATAGGACCCTGCTTATCGGTGGGGATAGCTCAGAACTTGGTGCTGCCAATATCGAATTTGCAAAAAAGCTGAGATTGATAAAGGCGTTAAAGAGCATTGAGGCTGATTATATCATAATCGACCTTGGCGGGGATACATCGTTCAACACAATCGACTTTTTCCTCCTTGCCGATTATGCCATTGTTTTGACAACCCCTGAATCTGCTTCATATATCGGTTCTTACCATTTCCTCAAGGCTGCTCTTTATCGTAAGCTGCATCGTCTTTTTGGGCCTGAGTCCAAATTCAATGATGAGCCCGAAAAGATGCTTGAAAAGCTTATCCGTGATCTCACCCTGTTGCCTGATGGGCTACATGTCAAATCAATTTCTGAATTGATCGACATGGTAAGGGGCAATCAGCCCATGAACCTGTCAATCCTAATGAAAGCAATTTCAGATTTTCATCCATATCTTGTTGTCAATAAGGCGACAAATGATGTCGAGGCCACCCAGGTAGCCATGAGAATACAGGATGTTTCGAGAAGATGGCTTTCAAAAGAGGTTATCTATCTTGGAGGCATCTCTGAACAGATGGAAATCAAAAGGAGTGTCAAGGATTTGATCCCCGTTGTTGCCAAGTATCCACAAGGCAGGCTGGCAGGAGAAATAGCCAAAATCACCGAAAGGTTTCTCTTTCGAAACGTACAGGGGAGGGCCGGTGCTTTATAGAACGCATCTTGATTGTTTCCTATTTAGGAACGTAACCATAAAACCCGATAATATTACTAATGTTATGCTGTGCTCACAAAAATTACATCTATCTGGATTAGGCGCGGAGCATAAAGTTACATATGTTCTTTAAAATGGGAGCTGTATACAGCTATCAAAAGATGGACCATAAACATTAGGAGTGCGTATGCGCGTATTGTTATCGCGTCTCAAGGGTGAGGAAGGAATACTTTTAAAGAAGTACAAAGACCAATTGCAACAGAGCAGGACCTTCGACGATGTCCCCGAATCAGTACAATCTTTTTTAGCTGAAACGTTGATCAATGCCCTGATGCTTTCTGTTGAAAAAGGTGATCCTTCCACACTGAATGCTTCCCTGACCAAGTTGATGAATGATAATAATGAGAATCATGTTTCTACCAAATTACTGTTGGAAGGATTTCATCATCTGGAAGACACGGCCATGTCTGCTATCACAGATGCGCCTTCGGCAAAGCTCGTCTGGCGTCTATGCTCGCATGCTAGAATAGCGCTTCTCGATAGAGTATTGGGCGAAAAGCCTGTACCGGAGGCAACGTCGGCTCTTGATGAAGATCGGAATAATTTACAGAGAATCACAACTCTCCAGCGTGCAACCATCGAATCCATCCCCGAAGGTATTCTGGTAGTTGATAAAACCGGTACTATCGTAATTCATAACCAAAAGTTTCTCGAGATGTGGGGAATACCCCATGAGATTGCGTCCGCACAAGACGACAAAAAGCTCATTGAATATTGCAAGAACAAACTCAGTAATCCTCAAATATTCGTAGAGAGAATAAATGATCTTTATGAGAGATTGGATACACCTGGCGAAGATTTCCTGGAGCTCAAAGATGGCCGGATTTTTCATCGGTCCTCAAGGCCGGAATGGCTGGATAATGAGATCGTAGGACGAGTATGGTGCTTCCGGGACGTTACCGAGGAGAAGAATACTTCAACAGCCCTGGAGGCGAGTGAAAAAAGGTTTAGAGAACTCGCTGAGCTTTTTCCTCAAACCATTTTTGAGATCAATCCTGAAGGAATGGTTACTTATAGCAACAAGACAGGTTTTGATCTCTTTGGCTATACCAAGGAGGATTTCTATCGGGGTGTATCCGTATATGATTGTATTGTTCCGGAAGACCATGAGAGGCTTCGGAAGAATATGGTGGATGTGCTTATCCATGGAATATCAAATGGGAAAGAATACAGGGTTCGACGAAAAGATGGGACCATTTTCCCGGTTATTACATACTCTTCAGCACTATTCGAGAATGGCCAACATGCAGGTTTCCGGGGCATCATGATAGATGTTTCGGAGCGCAAAGTGGCCGAGGAAGCCCTCCGGGAAAGTGAACACATGTATCGTAGTGTAATAGAAAACATACAGGATGTTTTCTACCGTTCCGACCTTGACGGTCGGGTATTGATGGGTAGCCCATCAGGGGTGGAATTTTTCGGTTTTGACAGTCTGAGCGAGATGATTGGATTATCCCTTGATAGCTTTTGGGTTGATCCCTGCGAAAGGCAAAGAGCCCTTGACGAAGTCCTGGCTAAGGGCAGAGTGAAGGATTTCGATGCATTACTCAAGAAGAAGGATGGCACACTTATCAATGCCGCCCTTACATTCCACTTCTACAGGGATGAGGCCGGCAATGTGCTGGGAACAGAAGGCATAATCCGGGATGTAACTGAGCGTAAGCGGGCTGAAAAAGAGCTCCGGGAAAGCAAAACAATCCTGGAGTCATTAATCAATGCCACCAGGGAAACATTGTTGCTGGCCGATACAGAAGGGAAGATTCTTGTGGCAAACGAAACGGTAGCGCAACGGTTCGGCAAAACCATCGGGGAATATATAGGCACAAACATGTATGATGCTTTTCCACCTGATCTTGCAGCAAGCAGAAGAGCACAGTACGACATGGTTATTAGAACTGGCCAACCGGTCCACTTTCAAGATGAAAGGAACGAGAGGGCTTTTGACATTCATGCATACCCTGTCTTCGATGACGCAGGACGGGCAACAAGGCTGGCTATATTTGCCATGGACATCACCGAGCGTAAACGTGCTGATGAAGCACTCAAGGAGTCAGAGAAAAAATACCGACAGGTCGTTGATAATGCTCACGAGATCATACTCATTGCCCAGGACGGGTTCATTAAATTCGCAAATACGAAGTTATTCGAAATGATTGGACCTCAGAAAGATATCTGTTCAAGGCCCTTTATTGAGTTCATCCACCCGGAGGATAGGAAGGTCGTCCTCGAACGGCATCAGGCCCGTTTGAGGGGCGAAAATCCGCCTGATCGATATCAATTTCGTATTTATGACAAGGATGGAAATTTGCGGTGGCTCGAAATGGTATCCACTATTATCACCTGGCAAGATAGGTCTGCTACCCTTAACTTCATTGAGGATATTACCACCAGGAAAGAATCAGAACAGGCCCTTTGGGAAAGGGAAGCAAGACTGAACAGCATTTTTGTTGCTGCGCCGGTTGGCATCTCAATAGTGGTTGGTAGAATCTTTGAGGAAGTGAATGATTCTTTCTGCAGTATGACGGGTTATTCCCGCGATGAAATAATACACCGCAATGCGCGAATGATCTATGAAACTGATGATGAATACGAAAAGATGGGAAGGTTTTTCTATGAGAATATCAGCACAGCGGAGGTTCGTTCCGCCGAAACACGCTTTATACGTAAGGACGGAATGGTCATTGATGTGCTGCTCCGGGCTGTGCCTCTTGATCCCTCTGATTTTTCAAAAGGTATGACGTTTGCGGCCCTGGATATAACTGAGATAAAGCGAGTAGAGAGGACAATCCGAGAGAGTGAAGAGCGGTATCACAGGCTTATCGAAACATCGCCAGATTCTATTGTAATGTATGATGTAAGCGGAAATTTGATCACTGTTAATCAGAAGACTGCAGACTTGTATGGTGTCGAATCTCCCGAGCAATTCATTACTGAAGCCAAAAATGTTCTAAACATTCTTCCGGAAGAAGACCGTTTAAAGGCAGTCCAAAATTTCAGACAAACCGTTACAACAGGCAAGTCTGTGAACAATGAGTACTCTATCATACGCAAAGATGGAAGCTTGTTACCTGTTGAGATAAACTCCTCGATGGTTGCCGGCCCCGATGGGAAACCAATAGCTTTTATTAGCGTTGTGCGGGATATTACTGACCGCAAAGCGTCAGAGGAAGCGCTCCATGAATCAGAAAGCAAGTTCAGGGATCTTGTTGAAAAATCAATTGCCGGCGTCTACATTGTACAGGATGACATATTCAAATACGTCAATTTAGCTGCTGCTCAGATGGTTGGATATACAACCGATGAGATAATCGACAAGATAAAACCGGAAAACATAATCCACTCCGAAGATTGGCCATTTGTAAGGGAGAGTCTCCTCAAAAGACTGTCAGGCGAATCGGAATCACTCCATTATGAATTTAGACTACGGACAAAAGACGGAAATGTCAAGAATGTTGAAGTATATAGTGCCCGCACCATACACAAGGGAAAACCAGCAGTCATAGGGACATTGCTCGACATTACCGAGCGGAAGCAGTCAGAGAATAAAATTATAGAATCTGAACAGGCGCTCAGGGCCATCCTATCTGCATCGCCAATAGGCATAGGAAGGGTACGAGACAGGGCTTTTGAGTGGGTGAATGACTCGATGTGTCATATTACCGGCTATTCTTTTGATGAATTGATCGGAAGAAACACACGTTTTTTGTATCCGGAGAATGAAGACTACATCAATACAGGGTCAGTTCTTTATACAGAAGGACAATTTGAAACCCGTTGGATAACCAAAAAAGGATTGTTGAAGGATATCTTCCTACAGGTATCCCAGTCATCAAGTTACTCCCATATTGTGACTGCCTCTGATATTACTGAGATCAAGAAAGTGCAGAACGACTTAAGTGTCTCAGAATCAAGACTTCGGGCAATTATCGATAGCGCCCAGGACTCTATATTTATCAAGGACAAGGTGTTGCACTATATCGATATAAATCCTGCCATGGAAAAGTTGTTTGGTATGTCCCACCGGGACATTTTGGGAAAGAGTGACGTTGATCTTTTTGGTGAATCAAAAGGGCATCAAATCGAAGAAATTGACAGGAGGGTTCTGAGTGGAGAGATCATCAAGGAGCAGACCGAAAGGAGTGTTCAGGGGTTGCCCCACATTTTTGATATGATTAAGGTGCCTCTTTACAATGAGAAGGGTGATATCGTGGGACTCTGCGGTATCGCCCGTGATATCACGGAAAGGAGAAATCTTGAATTCCAGCTAGCCCAGTCTCAGAAAATAGAGGCTATAGGTACTCTTGCAGGAGGTGTTGCCCACGATTTCAATAACATCATTGGTGCCATTATGGGTTACGCAAGTCTTTTACAGATGAAGATGGACCGAACAGATATTAAGAGCACTTATGTGGGCAATATTCTCTCTGCTTCGGAAAAGGCTGCCAATCTAACCCAGAGCCTTTTGGCTTTCAGCCGGAAACAATTGATCAGGCTGAAGCCAATCTTCCTCAACGAAATTATAGAACATATGCAAAAGATCCTTACAAGACTACTCACCGAAGACATAGAATTCAGGACTTTGCTTTCAGATGAGAAACTTACCGTCCTTGCTGATGAAGGACAGATTGATCAAGTAATCATGAATCTGGTGACGAATGCCAGGGATGCCATGCCTAAGGGGGGAAGCCTGACTATCATAACCTCTCCATATACAATAGATGATAAGTTTATCCAATCCTGCGGATTTGGAAAAAAGGGTCAATATGCCCGTATTTCTGTTGTCGATACGGGAAAGGGAATGGATCCCACTGTCCGGGCCAAGGTCTTCGAACCTTTCTTTACTACAAAGGAAGTAGGCAAAGGAACCGGTCTCGGCCTTTCTCTTGTGTATGGAATCGTTAAACAGCATAATGGTTTCATCGAGGTAAATTCAAAGATTAACATTGGCACAGCCTTTCACATATACCTGCCTCTTACACAAGATGCCGTTGAGCCAAAAGTCAGTGAGGCTCAGAAAGTGGAAATTATTGGTGGAACAGAGACAGTTCTTGTGGCAGAGGATAATGCAGAATTGGCGAATGTGGTCAAGACGGTCCTCTCCGAGAAGGGTTATCAGGTCATCCTTGCTAAAGATGGCCTAGAGGCAATTTCTCTCTTCCACGAGAACAGAATAGACCTTGCCATCCTGGATGTGGTCATGCCGAAGAAAAACGGATGGGAGGTATATGGAGAATTAAAAGAAGCAGGCTTCCACATCAAGGTTCTCTTTGTGAGTGGATACACAGATGATATCATTCAGGAGAAAGGTTTAATACAAGAAGGAATAGATCTGGAGTTGAAGCCATTGTCTCACAACCGTCTCCTGACCAAAGTGAGGGAGATACTTGACCGGAAGCCATAATGGATTCGAAGCCATTTGATGAAAGCAGACAGTCTCTTTCGATTAGATTTCCTAGACCTTAGCTCTTGATTGCATAGCGGAATATATCTCCATCAACTCAAGGTATTCCTGTGCGATTCCCTGGATTTTGTTGATATCTTTTTCACCAAGGCTGCGCACCACCCTGGCAGGAGTCCCCATGGCAAGTGATCGCGGCGGGATGACGCTCTTCGGGCTTACCACTGAGCCGGCCCCTATTATGGATTCTTCGCCAATCTCTGCTCCATCGAGAACGACGGCCCCGATACCAATCAGCGATCCTTTACCAATGTGACATCCATGGACAACAACACGGTGACCGAGCACCACCTCATCCTCCAGGATGAGCGGGTGCAGATTTTTGACGATATGCAAAACACTGGCGTCCTGGATATTGCAGGCCTTACCAATGCGAATGTAGTTTGTATCACCCCGTACAATGCAGTTGAACCATATATTGGTTGCTGGTCCTATAGAAACGTCACCGATGATCATGGCATTTTCTGCAATAAAAGCTGATGGATCTATATTTGGTAGTTTCCCTTGGAATTCAACAATCATACTTCTTCTCCTTTGAAGCGATGATGACTGCCTGTAACATAACCAGAGTTTGATTCTTTAGCAACGAAGAAAAAGGCTTTGATAAGAAAAGATGTTGGTATATCTACCAGGTTCTTTTGGTAATCGTGATCTTTGTGCCTTCTTCAGTTTCCACGAGGGTAATAATTCGATAGCCTTTCGGGGTTGATTCATTCCATAAGGCTGATTTTGTAGAGGCTTGAGATTTGGAGGTTGAAAATTTTCCAAGCTTTTCCTGGTAATAGACGAGTACTTTTTTAAAACTGTCTGAGGTAATGAGGTTGATGTTTCGAAATGAAAGGTGATTTTTATCCGTTCCTATTGGAACGCAGCTTGGAATTTGTTTTGATCCAGGATACCAGGGAATGCCGATATCTTTCTCAACCATTTCTGCGTGTACGTGAGAGATGGGTAAAGAGGCCATGATAAAAAGAACGAGTATTGTGATGGCGCCCAATGTAGAATGTCTTTTCATACTCTCCACTGAGTAAAGATATTTATGAGCCCCTCTTTTTTCTTCATTCACATTCTCAATCAGCTTTTTGCGATACAAAGCTTTCATGGACCTCACGAATTGATGACTCCAGATCGTACATCAGTTTTTGTATTTGTTCTGCAAGTTGTCCATTAAACTGAACTACTGTGCCACATGCGTGGCAGCTATGGGCTCTGCCTGGAAGAAATTTTTTCAAGTCAAGCATGAATTCTTTTTTGCATTTGGGACACTGAGGTCGTAATTCGATGTAGATTTGTCTGTTTTTAAAAACGCCGATCAAAAAAACCTCCTTGCGCTCCTGTGCAGTTTCCATTGGTCAGAGAATTCTACGAAAAGAGCGTTCCTTGGACATGTGTCGTGTATTGATTTCGCCTGGTCTCCACTGGAATTGCCAAAACAAAGGTTGAACCGTGTTCTTCTGGCTCATGCCAGATCTCTCCACCCTGTGTTTGCATGATCCGCTTTGCAAGGTGAAGACCGAGGCCCATCCCGTTGAGATTGCTCTCTTTGCGATCTGTCGGGGGGAGAGGTTTCGAAAAGATTTGTGAACGCAATCCCTCTGAGATGGGCCTCCCATTGTTAAAGACTTTGAGAAGACAAAAAGGACTTCCTTGCTTTATACTGACCTCAATGATGCCGCCCAAAGTGCAATACTTCACTGCATTTCCAAAAATATTGCGGAAGACCATCCTGAGAACAGTTTTGTTTATCTTTGCAGGAACGAAGAAACCTGTTACTGAATTCACCAGATTTTCAACCGTGGCTGCAAGGAAAAGGCCGATAGTTTTTTGGAAACAAAGCTGGCAGAGCTTATTGACAAGATGGATAATC
>Ga0351958_1222_pt1 | contig 13767 bp, 11 predicted proteins | sample TotcelT113001L15_FD_206843 | JGI IMG/M metagenome (GOLD analysis project Ga0351958, IMG submission 206843) | Enriched cells from coal bed in the Powder River Basin, Montana, United States - Total cells T11 rep3 HSBNCT.T11.300.1.L15 ...
GGGGACGCAACCCTTGCTTTTATTGATAAAATCAGCTCACTCGTCCGCAGCCAGCCAAAGCCCGTGCTCTTTTGCATGGTCTCTGAGAAAGAACAATGGTTCAGGATGAAGGATGGTGCAACCTTTCCTGTATTTTCTGAGGCTGATCAGGCGATGAGAGCGCTCGCCAGATCTTGGAGCCATTTCAAAAGGACAGGTAGCCGCAACCTGTCAAAAAAACAGTCACCCATGTATTTTGCAAAACCAAAAAACTCTCCTAAAGGGAAGACCTCTTTCTTGACCCCCACCGAGGCCCTTGAACTATTCAGGCAGTATGATTTACCGGTAGCCGATTACGAGGTTGTACGGGATATGCAAAGATGCAGAAAAGCAGCCCAACGGCTTGGCTACCCGGTAGCTTTAAAAAATGCAACCTCGAACATCTTGCATAAAACAGAGCATGGAGGGGTGAGGCTCAACCTGACCTCCGATGCATCGCTTAAAGAGGCATTCAAGAACATGGCTTCTGAAACATATATGGTTCAGAAAATGGCTCAAACCGGTTTTGAGCTAATCATCGGTGCAAAGTGGGATCCTACTTTCGGCCAGGTTATTATCTTCGGCATGGGAGGAATCTACGCAGAATTATTTAAAGACATTTCAGTGCGTATGGTGCCCGTTGACGAGAAGTCTGCAATAAAGATGTTTGGCGAGGCACAAGGCTCTGCCATCCTCAAAGGATACAGAGGTAAGCCGCCATGCGACCTCCAGGCTGTGACCAAATGCATCACTAGCATATCACGACTTTTGACCGACCATCCTGAAATCGTGAACCTTGATATCAACCCTCTTATTGTTTACGAGAAGGGCAAGGGATGCGTCATTGTTGACGCGAAGATTGAGACCGTCTTGTAACTTCGCCTGTTGTTTCATTAATGTCTCACAACAACGAATTACATTGCCTCCTCGGTCTAGCGCTCCGCGGAGAGAAAAGTATCTCTTCGGCGCTTAACGTCGGGAGCGTCCCCCCATCCCCTTACCGCGCCTTTCAGTCGCTCCAGGGGGCTCTCTACCCCGACTACGCCTCAGAAACTTTCCTTAGCTCCACTACGCAATGCCCACGTCAGCAACGCAATTCGTCTCTTTATAAATACTAGCCACAGACAGGCCATTAGATCACAGTGAATGTGATCTTTTCGCAAACACCGCTGGGAGGGGAGGCTCAGCCTTTTACAAAAGCTAAAGCGCCGAAGGTTCGCACAAGCACAAAAACAGCCCACACACTATACTAGAAGAGGTAGCTCCACGAACGTTGCATAAAAACTTGATTTGACCTAGGAGACGATATCAGAATTAGGATTTGATACACCTACAAACAAATGCTCGATGTGTATAAGCTGACTGCTGATTACCACCGCAAAGGTAGTTTACGTTTCACCTTTTTCCGAAGGGGGGTTATCTTTGAATCTCGGTTGTGTCCAGTATTCTCCGGATCGCCTCCGCCAGTTGTTGCTTCCCAAGGGGCTTCATAAGAAAGTCTCTGATACCTGCTTCCCTTGCTTTCTGTGGCGACACGCTATCGCTGTGACCGGTGCAGAGGATGATAGGGATATTGGTTCTTATCTCCAGGAGCTTCCGGGCAAGGTGCAGGCCGGTGAGCTTCGGCATAGTCTGATCTGTGATAACCAGATCAAAGCGGGATGGGTCGACAGAAAAGAGCTTGAGCGCTTCCATGCTGTCGGTCAAAGCATTAACAGAGTAGCCGAGACGTTCAAGCGCAGCTTGCGCCCATTCCACAAGCAACTCCTCATCGTCAACAAAAAGTATATGTTCAGTGCCTCTGGGGGTCGCCTTAACATCAATGCTTTCCTGCTTCTCATCGGCCCGTGCCACGGGAAGACATATCCGGAATGTAGAACCTTTCCCGGATTCGCTCTCAACGGCTATCGTGCCATGGAGGCTCTTCACGATACCGTAGACTACAGCCAGACCCATGCCTGTTCCTTCGCCGACTCCTTTTGTGGTAAAGAAGGGTTCGAAGACCCGCTGCATGACCTGGCGTTCCATCCCATGCCCCGTATCTGCGACCACGAGCTGGACATACTCTCCTGGTTCTACATCTGCATCTAAAACGGGGGAGTCAGGTTCAAAGTCGATGTCGATCGTGCCTATGCTGAGGACTCCGCCCTTCTCCTTCATGGCAAAGAACGCATTCGTGGCGAGATTCATGAGGATCTGCTGGACCTCTGTGGGAGAGGCAAGGATAGCATCTCTGGTAGCTTTCGCGTTGAGGTTCATTTCAATGGTCGTGGGAAGAGAGGCACGTAAGAACTGGAACGTCTCGTGGATGACGGAGGAGAGGGACAGAGGTTTTCTCTCAAGTTCAGTCTTCCGGGAAAAGGCGAGGATCTGCCGAACGAGTTCCTTTCCGCGAGAGGCTGCGCTGAGTGCCCTTTTTAATCGGGGGATACTCGGGCTCTCAGGAGGGAGATCTTCTTCAACCATCTCTGTAAATCCGATGATAGCTGCCAGGATGTTGTTGAAGTCATGGGCAATGCCCCCGGCAAGGGTGCCGATGGCCTCCATCTTCTGGGACTGGAGGAGCTGGGCTTCAAGGCGTTGGTTCTCCTCCGTTTCCTCCACAAGTTTCTGGTACGCCTGCTGAAGCTCGTCTGTCCGCTCCCGGACCCGCAAATCGAGATCATCCCGTGATCTTCGGAGCTCTTCCTCCAACTGTTTGCGCTCTGTGATGTCCTGGCTAATCCCGAAGCCACCCAGGAGCGCACCCGTATCGTCAAATTCCAGGTAGGCTTTCTCTCTCACCCATCTCACCTGCCCGTTCACCACAATACGGTGCTCGATGTCGTACGGCTCCCCAGCCAAGCCAGCATTCCACTGCGTGTCCACATACTGGCGGTCGTCGGGGTGAATGATCACCATGAATGCCTCATAGGTCACCGGTGTCCCTTTGGTCACGCCAAAGATGCGGTAGTTCTCGTCGGACCATGTGAGAGTGTTGCACCTAATGTCCAGCCGCCAGCTGCCGATCTGACCAACTTCCTGGGCACGGGCCATATCTATCTGGCCCTTGCGTTGCTCTTCCTCCGTCTGCTTCCGCTTGGTTATTTCTAGAAACACTGTAGCAAATTGATTGGGTTTGGTACGAATGGCTGAAATACTGAAATATTTCTTCAGGGGCGGGAAATAGGTTTCAAAAAAAAACGGCCTGTCGCTACTCACCACCTCTTCGTACTCCCCCAGATAAGGCGGCACACCAGCTTCATACAGTTCACTGGCCAGAGCGTTATTCGCCCTTTCACGGGGGATACCGGTTTGCTGCGCATAGGCAGGGTTGACATTAAGAATGCGGTAATCAACTGCCTTGCCGGTGTCGTCGCGAATCATCTCGTGCAATGCAACGCCCTCTGCCATGTTCTCAAAGAGTAAGCGGAACTTTTCCTCGGACTCCTGCAATGCCTCTTCGGCGCGCTTGCGGTCAGTGATGTCGCGTACGACCGACACTGACCCGATGATATTGTTGGCCGCATCTCTCACAGGGGCAGCGCTAACTTCACGAAGTCTCAACTCTCCGGTTACGGGATTTCGGACAATCTCTTCTTGATTTCTTACTGCTTCTCCTTTAAGGGCCCGTAATGGCGGAGCTTCTTCTATGTGGCGGAGGCTGCCGTCAGGGCGATACACTTCCAGCCTTTGGGCGAATATCTCCACATCTATCTTTCCAGCGGAGGCATCAATACCAAACTCCCGGAGGGCCGAAGGATTTGCCAGGGTGAATCTCTTCTCTGCGTCAGCAAACCAGACCTCGTCCTGAATACTGTTGACCAGTGCCGATAGTCGGTCTCTCTCGTCTTGGATCACTGTTGCGAGCCTCTTGGTTTCCTCAGTCGCCCGTTTGTGCCCGGTGATGTCTCTGAAGAAGACCGAGATGCCTCTTTCCTCGGTAGGATAGGCGTGGAGTTCGATCCATTTCCCGGGGTAAAGAATGGATTCCACATCAAAGTGAACCGAGGTGGATTTTGAGATGGAGTCGTTGAATTGCTTCTTGAAGATTGAGTCTTTGAGGGTCGGAAAAACCTCCCAGTACGAGTAACCAATGAGGTCCTCCCTCTTTTTACCGAAATAAGCCAGGGAATGATCGTTTATACGGATAAAGCGCCAGTCCCGGTCCAGTTCATAGTGACAATCGGTGATGCCGGCAAGGATGGAGGATAACTTTTGCTCTGATTTGCGGAATAGCTCTGCTGCCTTTTCCTGAGAGGATACCTTTTGTTTGCGAGTCATTAGCCCACAGAGTATCAAATTTCTTCCTAGGTGTAAACAGGCATGTAAGGCAACTCGTGCCATAGCTCATTAAGGATTACGGGACGAAACATGGTACAGTTCGCTTCAATGCAAAAAACACGCTTACAGGAAGGAGTCTGGAGTGTTCTTGCATAGTCCGATAGGCCAAATTCCAACTTCTACAAATGAGTGTGTTTGCGGGGAATAGCCGACACTGTGCTCATCCACATTGAAAATTTCAGGCTATAAGTAAGATATCAGTAGTCGACGTCCTGTTTGTATTCTCTCTGGTTCTTGGCTCCGTATTTAGGAATGGTCATAACGCCATCCACTTCCTCCAGGTCGAGCCACCACTTGTCTTCATAATGCGGCTTTCCATAGCCCAGGAGGTCGTCGAACCTGATCGCAAGGCTTCGCGCAATCCCGGAATGGCGCATGGCCCAGTTTACTCCCCGGTGAAAGGGTGTGTACGGCTTGTTCCATGGACAAACCTTGACACATGTTCCACAGCCAGAGCCTCTTTTGTTGCCTACTCGCATTCTTGTGCATCTCTCAACATTGGTCGGCCAGTGTTCATAACCCTTGTCCATAACCTTTTCACCGGAGCTTATCGCGCCGGAAGGACATTCGCGAGCACACTTCTTGCATTTTGAGCAGAAATCCTGGAGTCCGAAATCAATCGGTTTATCAACCAAGAGCGGAAGGTCGGTTGTCACAACAGCTCCTTTGAATCGTGGTCCTAAGAATGGGTGAACAACACAATCCCCGATCCTGCTCATTTCACCCAGCCCTGCCCAGAGGAGGATTGGGGGGAGAACTACCTGGTAGTCCCGTGCATGGTGAGCCCTGGCGGGATAGCCGAGACGGCGGATGTATTCTGCTAGTATGCAGGCAATAAAACCTGACGTGGAATATGCGAGAAAACTCATTGCGTTGCTAATCCAGTCGCTTCCTGTGAATGCATGGGCTGTTCTCCAGTCCTGGTCGACGAGCACCGCAATAGCGTATTTGTGGTTCAGTGTTATGGGATCTCCTTTTGGAAACTTGTTGGTATAGACTGCATAGGAAGGGAGCTTGCAGATTCCAACTGCATCTGCTCTCAAAAAATATGCAAGCTCCTTTATGTGACGGGATATGAGTGCCGGGTCTTCTGGCAAAGGCGCCTTCTGTGATGCCACCAGACCGTCAACCATGCTTACCATGTTACTTGTCATCCACAACAAGGCCCCTGAGACGGGTTGTTTCGGAACAAACCGATTGACCTCCTTGGAGAGACGCTCCCCAAAATCTCCCCTTCTCGCCCTGTTGAAACCGCTCTCCCGCTCATCAACCCTCTTTATCTGATCATCATGTATCGCCGTGGTAGGTCGCTCCACCCGCTTTATTGTCTGCATGGGAAAAGGCTCCCAGTTTCGCTCGTGGTAACCACTCATGTTGCTGCCTCCTTTTTCATCAGGATGAGGTACTCATATTTGTAGAGATCTTCAACGAACTGGCAAATCATTTCTGCTTCATCTGAGTAATGTCCGCCGGATGACAGGGCAAAGCGAATTTCGTCTGTCATTTTAATGGGCATGAAATCGGCAAAGGAGCCTCGGACGGATCTGTAATCATGCGAGGTGGCAACCTTTTCGAGATAAGAGAATTGTATGGTGTACTCGTCGTGACCGGCAAGGCCAATTCTTTCCGGGTTTCCCGTTGACTCAACGCGGATAATTGATCGCAACCCCTCCGGAACTGAAGCCTCGCAACTGTGCTCACCAAGATAGATGTATGGAATGTTCGCATTACACAGTTTTTCCACTGCCTCTATTGCGCCAATATTCATATTGAAGGTCTCGCCTTTCGGTCGATCAAGGTCATATTTTTCAAAAAGCTCTATTATCCATTTCAGAACAGGGTCGTTGATGTTAAATTGTTCTTCAAAAATTTCTGTACTGAGATTTATCAGGCTCGGAAAGTCTCCAAGGTTTTCGTTCATGATGGCCAGATCGAAACCGGAAAGGTTGCCTATTTGTGTCTCCAGAAAGTCTTCTTCGCGAAAATCAACACAAAGCCCCTTGAGGGTTTCCCTCTGTTTCCCCAGAAGAACAGATGAAATGTCAAGCATGCAGGCCGAGAGGGACTTGTTCTTTTCGAGAAAGTCTTTCATGAGATAACCGTAGCCTCCACCAACCTCGAGAACCCTCGAGACATTCGACATAGGTACGAATTTACTCAGGTAGCCATAGAGGAGTCTTCCAAAGGACTCGTTACTGACAAGCAGCTTCCTCAGGAGTGTTCCCTCAGGGTAGAGAGCATTACAAACGGTCAGCTCCCAACCGAGGGTGCTTAGCTTTTCTAAATGGTAGGCTTTTGTAGAGTTGAGTGTGTAATTTTCAGCCATATTTATCTTTCCAGCAAAGGCATGGAACAGAGAGCATGGCGCATAGCGTTCATTAATCGCAAATAAGTGATTTGGGATGAGCCTGTCATCGGGCATTCCCCACAAAAACGCTCAGTTGCTCCAGCGGATCCACTCACTCGCATTCGGCTTCGGACATATTCCTGGGGCTTGCGTCGCCCCCTCGGCAAGCAAGGCTCGCCGAGCCTCTCCCTCTCGCCCACTGTGCGGGCTGGCTTAAAACCTTTTTCTACCCAAAAGGCCAAGCTTCCTTGCCTCTCGACGGTTTGCTCAGGAAAACCCGACACCATGCTCTCTCAATTTCTTTGTGTTCACATATCATTTTGTTCTTTCTTCGCAATTCGACACAAGATATACAATATACTATGTCCGGCATGCTTAATTCCATTTTCAGATCAAAGATGAAATCAAGGCGGCGAGGAGAGAGGCGACGGAGGCGTTCTAATAGTACTTCGAGGAACCGACGACGAAGCCAACGATGAGAGCGCTTTGATATGGAAATGGAATAAGATAAAAAAAGGCCCCCGGAGGTTTCCCCGGGGGCCCTGGTTAAGCAGTGTAGGTTCTACTGCCTGCCCTTTACTATCTCATCAACAATTGACGGATCTGCAAGAGTCGTGGTATCGCCAAGCTCATCGATCGCGCCAGCCGCAACCTTTCTCAAGATCCTTCTCATGATCTTGCCGGAACGTGTCTTCGGCAGACCGGAAACAAACTGGATCTTACCAGGAGAAGCGATAGGACCAATCTCTTTTCTCACGTGTGCCACCAGTGCTTTTTTAAGCGCATCGTCGCCAGTTACGCCTGTTTTCAGAATAACGTATGCGTAAAGGTCTTCGCCCTTGACTTCGTGCGGGAAGCCAACGACGGCTGACTCTGCCACTGATGTCGTTAAGGAATTCAATGCTGCTTCAACCTCAGCGGTACCCATCCTGTGACCGGATACGTTGACGACGTCGTCAATACGACCCATGAGTCTGAAGTAACCGTCTTCGTTTCTTATTGCTCCGTCACCGGAGAAGTAAAATCCGGGCTGCTGCACAAAGTAGGTGTTGAAAAATCTTTCAGGTTCACCGAAAACGCCTCTCATCATGCCAGGCCATGACCGTGCAATACAGAGTTCGCCCTGCTCGTTCACAGGAGCGTCGACTGCCGGCTGATCACCCGATGACCTCGGCTGCAAAGCGCGGGCTTCAACACCGAAGAAAGGCAGCGTTGCATAACCAGGTATTGTTGGCCAGGCGCCAGGCAGCGAACAAATAAGGATTCCACCGGTTTCTGTCTGCCACCAGGTATCAGTGATGGGGCATTTCTCTCCGCCCACGTATTTATGGTACCAGAGCCACGCTTCAGGGTTGATCGGCTCGCCGACTGAACCTAAGAGTTTTAAGGAGGAAAGGTCTCTTCCCTGGGGCCACTTTTCTCCATCCTTCATAAGCGCCCTGATTGCTGTCGGTGCGGTATAGAAGGTGGTGACTTTAAATTTCTCAACAATTGCCCAGAACCTGTCAGGATTCGGGAAGGTAGGCACGGACTCGAAAACGATCGAGGTTGCGCCGTTGCACATTGGTCCGTAAACAATGTAGGAATGACCTGTTACCCAGCCGATATCCGCTGTACAGAAGAAAATATCTTTATCTTTATAGTCAAAGATGTATTTGAACGTGGAGTACACATAGACCATGTAGCCACCGACCGTGTGGAGAACGCCCTTGGGTTTGCCTGTTGAACCGGATGTGTAAAGGATGAAAAGAGGATCTTCCGCATCCATCCATTCTGCCGGGCAGTTATCAGTTATATCAGACGCTGCTAATTCTTCTTCAAACCATGTGTCTCTGCCAGCCTTCATGGGGACATCAAACTTATCGAGTCTCTTAACCACTATAACCTTATCTACAGTATGTCCCTGTGCTGCACAAAGGTCACAAGCGATATCGGCGTTTGCCTTTGAGCTTACGTTTTTACCCGAACGCCAGTAGCCATTCGCGGTAATAAGAACCTTTGCGCCTGCATCGAGAATCCTGTCGCGAAGCGCCTCAGCAGAGAAACCGCCGAAAACGATTGTGTGGACAGCGCCTATTCTTGCGCATGCAAGCATTGCTACAGGAAGCTGCCAGATCATGGGAAGATAAATGGCAATTCTGTCGCCCTTCCGTACGCCTTTCTTCTTCAGGACGTTGGCAAACTTAGATACCATGGTCAGCATCTCTTTGTAGGTAAGCTTCACGACGTCATCTTCCGGCTCGCCCTGGAACAGAATGGCAACCTTGTCGCCTTTTCCTTTCTTGATCTGCGCGTCGAGGCAGTTGTATGCAATATTGGTCTTACCGCCGATGAACCACTCTATCTGACCTTTTGAAAAATCTTCTCTGTTAACCTTGAGCCATTTCTTGAACCAGGTAAGCTCTGATGCAATACTGCCCCAGAATTCTTCCGGTTCATAAACGGACTGTTTCCACATTTCCTCATACTCTTCGCGGCTGCTGACGTAAGCCTGTTCCACAAACTCTTTTGTGGGATAATAATACTTGGTGTCTTCCTTAACTTCTGCCATACTTAACCTCCTGATTTAATGTTGGGATATTACTACTAATAACCTTCTCGTTTTTAACTATCTATTTTAAACACACGGAAATGTGATGTCAATAACATATTGTTAATATTTTCACAATTATAGTGCTGTCCGGCATGGTTGTCAATACAAAAAATAAAGCAATTTTCAAGAAAACCCTAGGCCTTGTGAAAAAAATCTTGAAGATAGCCTCTAAATCTCGTAATATAGCGTATCTAAATAAATAAATTATTATGGGGAGATAAAATGGCTGATACTTTGAACGTTCAACAAAGTCTGAAGAAGTTGCTTGACGGTAATAAGCGTTGTGTAGCATGCAAGCAGCAGAACCCAAGGCAGGATGCCAGACGCCGAAAGGAGGTATCCAAAGGTCAGAAGCCATTTGCAGTTATCGTCGGTTGCTCTGACTCGCGTATCCCTCCAGAGTTGATTTTTGACCAGGGGCTTGGCGACCTTTTTGTAGTTCGCCTTGCAGGAAACATCGTGGATGCTCTTGCCCTGGGAAGTATTGAGTATGCCGTCGAGCACCTCGGCTCAAAGCTTGTTATAGTTCTTGGTCATGGCAAGTGTGGCGCAGTCACTGCGGCAACAAAGGGCCCGGACGCACCCGGACATGTGGGCGCCATTGTGAGGGCAATCCAGCCAGCCGTCAAAAAAGTTCAGAAAATGCCCGGAGATCTTGTTGACAATGCTATCCGGGCTAATGCCTCATTGGTTGTAAGCAAAATAAAATCCTCGAAGCCAATCCTTGCAGAGATGGTTAGCAAGGGCGAGCTTGAGGTCATCGGGGCCTATTACAATATCGAAACAGGAGCAGTAGAACTTCTTTAGAAGTTGATTGGTTGAGTGGTTGATTGATTTCAGGCGCGATGCGATGGGCAATGGGTAGCTAACCTCAGCTATTCAATTTTCCTACTTTTTAACCTACGACCTTCCTGCCTCCTACCCTCGGCAGGTAAACAAATTTGAGCAGTAATCCGACAATGATCATAACAACGCTCAGCGCCTGACCCATGCTGAGAAATCCAAGAATATAGCCAATCGGCAAGTCCGGAACTCTGAAAATCTCGCATACTATTCGAAAAATACCATAGAGTATAAGGAACGCTGCAAAAACATCCCCTTCCCTCTTTTTATGGTCTTTATAGATCCACAAGATGATAAAAAGCAGTAAACCTTCGAGAAAAGCTTCGTAGAGCTGGGAAGGGTGGCGCGGAATATTTCCACCCTGGGGAAAGATCATGGCCCAGGGTACATCAGAAGGCTTTCCAAAAAGCTCTCCGTTGATAAAATTCCCAAGTCTCCCGAACATGAGACCGGGTGGGCAGGTGGGAATGATAAGGTCAGCAACAGAAAAGAACCGGAGTTTTTTTCGCTTTATATAAATATAGCCGGCAAGGAATGATCCGATGAGACCGCCATGAAATGACATGCCCCCATGCCACAGCACAAAAATTTCCAGAGGATTCTCAAGATAAGACCCAAGGTTATAGAAGACTACGTATCCGAGTCGTGCACCGATAATTAAGCCAAGGATAAGGTAAAAATAGAGGTCATCCAGGTGGGCCCTTGTGATACTAAACGCCTTTTTCTTAAGCTGATGCACCGCAAGCAGGTAAGAAGATACAAAACCAAAGACATACATGAGCCCATACCAGCGCATTGCAAATGGGCCTATCTTAAATATTACCGGGTCAATGTTGTGATACTGGAGCACTTCACGACCCCTGAAAAGAAATTTTGAATTTTGAATTTTGAGTTTTGAGTTTCAGACCTCGCACCCTTTGCCTTTATCCTTTTACCCTTTGCCTATCACCTATTACCTCTCACCTGCTGTTTTCATATACCATTTTTCCTGATGAATTCCCACAGTTGGTCAGCATTCTTAAAAACCATGCCCTTGATGCCAAGGTATTGTGCCGTTTCGACATACTTTGGTATATCGTCAATATAGAATACCTCGCCCGGGTAAATATCCATTTTTTCAAAGATAGCATCATAGATACGTCGTTTAGGTTTCTTTGCGCCTACCTCGAAAGAGAGGAGCCATTCATCAAACAAATGAACAATGGGATGCTTTTCTATAATATAGGAAAAATGGAGTTCATTGGTATTACTCAGTAGAAAGAGGGGATAACCCTTTTCCTTCAGATAAAGAATCGCCTCATTCACTTCAGGATCATCACGAAAGATAGGGTTCCAAATATCCTTAAAATCATCCATAGTGATGTCGATCTGAAATTGGCTTTTTAACTCAGAAAAAAACTCAACAGAGGACATAAGCCCTTCCTCATAGGGGTTGATCAGGCCGTTCTCTAAATCAAACATGATGTCAAATATTCGCTGTGACGACAGAGTAGCCTGGTCTGTCGATCTGGCTTGCAGCTTGCTTGCAATCTGCCTGTGTTCAAAAGGGAGAATTACATTTCCAAGATCAAAGACAAAAAGTTTTATCATGAGAAAAGACCTTGATTGGATTTAGGGAGAAGTAAAAGTTAGATGGATCTTGCAAGTGTTGCCATCCGCACACATGGAGAAACCTCTTGCCATTGCTGTGTTTCATAAAATCCTGAATCTTTGAGGACATATATCTATCACGGATACACATCTCCCGATCGTATTGAGCTATCTTTATGCCCTTTTCGAAAAAGAGCCTTGCCGTGGTCATTTCCTGACTACTATCTGATGCATCTGTGAGCGAAAGCACGGTCTCGATGTTCTTCTCGCTGAGCAGATCCTCAATACTCCTGAGCTTCATATATGAAAAAAAGTCCATATCAATTAAATAAAGAGGTGCGCTATGCTCCACGGCATATGCAGAGGCTACTTCATATTCATAGGGAATGCTCACATAGGAAAGGAGCAATGAAAGGGCTTCCTCATTGAAAGGTTCTCCCCTTTCCTTACGTTGCATCAATATCCAGCCAATCCTCTTCTTGTATTCCTCGCCAAACTCCCTTCTGAACTGTATCCCGTAATGGGATAGTTCGAGCGTGATAACATCAGGTCGTATCCGTTCAAGCCAAACCTTAAGGAGAGCAGGGCCTTCTTTGTCACGATGTATAACTCCCAACATGAAAAATTGGCTTACAGGCATTCCTACAGTTACCTTATCATATTCTCATCTTATTTTCATCGCTCTCACGCCACCAAAGACCTACCCTTCCCTATCACTCATACCTTCTGTCCCGTAGATGCCCGCATGTGGAATTACATTACTTCCGATTCATAACTACCTTTTGAGTCCTTGCCATCATCATGACTATAAGGTATAAAAACGTATGAGGATAATCGATGTTCACATCCACGTGGGTCACAGGCATGAGTGGACGGAATCTGCACGCGCAGTCTGGATGGATACCGGCCCCTATGTGCCCAAAATATTTGACAAGGAAGGGAAGCAGCTTTCCCGGCAATACGGTGATGCAATATAAGGATGAAGGTATCTTTGAGGTCAAAGACCCGGATGAGATTTTTGGCGTCGTTGACGATGGATCAAGACGTTACAAGGGCGTCATCCCCGATGATTGCTACCACAAGCCCTATATGCCCATGGATGAGCTCCTGGAAGAGATGAAGCGATTGCGGTTTTATGGTTTCCGCAAAGACCTCAAGCTTCTCGGTGTCATGGCAAAGGAACCTATTAAGGACACGACCCTCATCCGCCATGCCTATGTGTCAATGGAACACCAGGGCAAGGGCATCGGATCAAAGCTACTCGCCTTTATCGAGAAACAGGTTGACACTGAGTGGCTCCTCGTCGGCACGTGGAAGGCAGTAACCTGGGCCATCGACTTTTACAAGAAACATGGCTATACATTCATGAATAACAAGGATGACTTACTGCGGAAGTACTGGGATATCTCTGATCGTCAGATTGAAACGTCTATCGTGCTGGGAAAGAAGATGAAAAAGATCGGGCGATAGGCTATGGGCAAGAGGCCATAGGAAGATCGAATGGCCTTGTTGGCATTCGCTATCTATAATATTACCCTCTTTATTACCCTCTTTTAAGGGTATTACCCTCTTTTTCCCACGGTGCCCCCGGTCCGCGGCCAAGACACTTGACTTTACTCTCTCTTTGCAGATCTTTGAGCACCTTACGCAGCATGTCTCTGCTTACCCCTGTACAGGCTTGCTCCAAATCGGACAGCGTAAAACGGCCGGCAAATCGGTTTATCGCCCCTATAACCAGATCTGTTTTTGTGCCTCGGGGCGCCTTCAATGCGCCAACCCTCTGTTCAAACTCACGATAAGCTGTTTTCATAATATACAGAATGTAGTTTATGTATGGCCATGGGTCGTGTCTGCCTTCGTGCCAACCCTGGGAGCTTTGTTCCAGGGTCTCGTAATACCGCTCTTTACTTTCTTCGATGAGTCTTTCAAGGCTAATATATTTCCCCACCTCATACCCAAGATGATAGCACTGAAGAAGCATGAGGAGACGCGAGACCCTTCCGTTTCCATCTCGGAAAGGATGTATGCAAAGAAAATCCAGATTAAACCCCGC
>Ga0351958_1225_pt1 | contig 13476 bp, 14 predicted proteins | sample TotcelT113001L15_FD_206843 | JGI IMG/M metagenome (GOLD analysis project Ga0351958, IMG submission 206843) | Enriched cells from coal bed in the Powder River Basin, Montana, United States - Total cells T11 rep3 HSBNCT.T11.300.1.L15 ...
TAAAATGATATACCGACTGTTCGTTTTTAGCAATACTTCCTTTTGCGTACATACGTACCTTACCCCTTGCATCTACTTTCTCAATTTCCTCACCATCAGTGTAAATATAGAGCTGATCACAGGTTATTTTCAGGTCTTCTCCGCTCATCATAGCATTTCCAGCCAGAAGGTATCTGTTGTCTTTCATATAATATAGAAAGGAGTCAGCAGCAAACCTGTATTTCCCATTTTTTGTCTGAATAAAACCTGTTACATCCTTTACAATTTTAATGTGGATAGAGAGATGATGGGCCACAGGGTACTGGAACTTCTTGAGTCATTCAAACTCGAACATTTATCAAAGAATTATGCTGACTCATTATCCGGAGGAGAGAGGAGGAGACTTGAAATAGCACGGGCGCTCATGACAGCACCGCGGTTCATGCTGCTCGATGAACCTTTTTCCGGAATTGACCCAATATCTGTTTCAGATCTGAAAAAAATAATCTCTGGACTGAGAAAAAAGGGTATTGGTATTCTCTTATCAGACCACAATGTAAGGGATTCTTTGCCTATTTGCGACAGAGCATATGTAGTGAACAACGGAAAAGTTTTATTGGAAGGAACGCCAGAAACAGTGGCGAATGATAAAATTGTGAGAGAAGTATATTTAGGAGAGGAATTTTATATCGATGTTGGAGCTTAAACAAACCCAAAGACTCTCGCCTGTACTTACGCAACAACTCCAACAGGCAATCAAACTTCTCCAGCTGTCAAGACTTGAGCTGGTTGAGGCGATTGAACTTGAAGTACAGGAGAACCCTATCCTGGAGCTCATAGATAAAGAGCCTAAGGAAGATTCTGCCGAGGAAGCACCAAAAGAGGAGGCAACAAGCGAAAAGGACGAAGTTGCTGAATGGCTTGAGCGCTATTCTCCATCAGAAGAATACACGTTCCAGGAGGATCGAGAGCGACCTGACTACGAGAATATGGTGAAAAAAACACTCAACCTCAGGGACCATTTACGGTTGCAAGCTGGCCTTGCAGAGCTTAATCATGACGAACGGATTATTGCTGAGTGGATCATTGAAAATATTGATGATAACGGCTACCTAGCATATCCCCTCTCTGAGATTTCAAACGCATCAGGCTGTTCGGAAGAGGCGTTGGAGGCAGTGCTCAAAAAAATTCAAAAACTCGACCCCCCCGGGGTTGGGGCAAGGGACCTGAGAGAATGCATTTTGATACAGTATGAAGCGAGGGGCGAAAAAGATCCCATATTTGAAGATATTATCCGTTCTTTTTTTGATCTTTTTCAGAAAGCAAACCTCAAGGAGCTTGTCAAGCGCACAGGCTATCCTGCCGAAAAGGTCAAAGAGGTCTTTGAAAAGGTAAAAGGATATGACCCTAAACCTGGAAGAAACTTTGCAGATGAATATACTACCTATGTAGTCCCCGATGTCTTTGTGGTAAAGACCGAAGACGGCTTGGAGATCTTTCTGAATGACGACGAGATACCCGATCTCAAGATGAACAGATACTATGTCGATCTCTACTTGAATAAAGGAACAAATTCAACAACAAAAAACTACATAAAGAAGAAGATTACCCAGGCAGAGTGGTTTATAAAGAGCATCCAGCAGCGACAGAAGACTTTATTTTTAGTTGCGAAAAGTATTGTAACATTTCAAGAAGAGTTTTTTGAGAAAGGCCTTCGGTTCCTGAAGCCTCTTATCCTTAAAGATGTAGCGCAAGATATCAGCGTACATGAGTCCACGGTAAGCCGAATAACGACCAACAAATATATGAGCACACCCCACGGGATTTTTGAGTTGAAATTCTTCTTTCCCACTGGTATTAATAAAGAGGAAGGTAGGCCACTTTCTACCAATGTTGTTATGGATTTGATTTGCGAGATGGTCAAAGAGGAAGATAAAAAGAACCCCCTTACCGATGACGAAATCGTCTCATTGCTGAAAGAGAGGCATAGTATCAAAATCGCTCGCCGGACTGTGGCAAAATACAGAGACGCACTCAATATAAGCTCCTCCAGGGAACGAGGATTGCTCGACTAAGAATTTGCTGCTGAAAAGTCGGCACGTCACCTTTTGATAACCAACTTAGACAAACTAAGCATGGACTACCGTGGTAAGAATATAATAACAGAATGGTTTCAATGAATTGGATTGACATGATAGCGTATATCTGTTAACTTTGTACATGGGGTTGGGTATGTCCCAACCTTATTTTTATCCTTGGAGGAACTATGGGAACCACTATTAGCTTTAGACATATTGAACCGGATGAAGGCATTAGGGCATACATTGAAGAGAAGATGACAAAGCTTCAGAAATATGTCGAAGTTCCGCTTGATGTGCATGTGGTTCTGTCTCTTGAAAGAAAATACCGGCAGAGAGTTGATGTAATGTTTACCCTCAATGGTACTGTGATTAATGCCCATGAAATCATGGATGATATGCGCGCTGCCGTTGACAAGATCCTTGATAAGCTTGAGCGGAGACTAACCCGGTACAGGGACAAACTGAAAAAATATCGGGAAGTAAAACCAAAATATACGACTTCTTTCCAAGAGGAAGGAAGTGCAAAAATCATCATTACACGAACGATCGACGCAAAGCCCATGGATCCCGATGAGGCGATTATGCAACTTGAAGCATCAGGAAACAGCTTCATGATCTTTCGGGATCCGGGGAAAGGCAACGTCTGTGTAGTGTATAAAAGGAAAGATGGCAACTTCAGCTTAATTGAGACCACGGGCAAGAGTGCATGACGATAGAAGAAGCATTGGAAGAATCTTGCGTAATTGCTGATCTTCACGGAGTAACAAAGAAGGATGCCCTTAAAGAGCTGGTCAGCGTCCTAAAAAAGGCGAACCTCATAACGAACGAACAAGAGGTTGTAGATGTAATCTTTGAACGGGAAAAGCTCGGAAGTACGGGCATCGGTGATGGAGTTGCCATTCCCCACGGCAAGCTAAAGGGTATACGGAAAATCATTTGTGTGTTTGGGCGCTCGCTACAAGGGGTTGAATTCGATTCCATAGATCAGAAACCAGCCCATATCTTTTTTTTACTCCTTGCTCCAGAGAATTCGGCGAGCCTGCACTTAAAGATGCTTTCCCGAATATCGAAACTTCTCCGTGATCCATCTTTCAGAAAGCGGCTAATGGAACTTGGTGATGCACATGACATATACAGGAGTGTTATTGAAGAGGACCGTCGGATTTAATGTCCAATCCACTATCGTACGCAACAACACCCCATTCCCCATCCTGTATTCTATATTTTTATGAAGGGCATAACGGTTCAAGAACTCATAAACGACAGCGTATATGGACTGGAATTAGAGGCCCTATCGGGCTTTAAAGGCCTGTCACGGAAAATCTATAACCCAAGAATTCAGAAACTGGGACTTGTTATAACGGGCCACATGGTTTATCTCCATCCCCACAGAGTCCAGATTTTTGGCAACTCAGAGATCACATACCTAAACTCCTTGCCGGAAGAGGAAAACAAGCGAATAATCAGTATTCTGTGTACCCACGATGTTGTTTGTTTTGTTGTAACACGAAACCTTACGGTGCCTGAATATCTTATTGCTGAAACTGAAGATAAGCGAATTCCGCTCCTGAGCAGCAAACTTGTCACCTCTGTATTTATCGAGAGGGTGACCAGACTACTTGAAGAGAAGCTGGCGCCATCTACGACAGTTCATGGTGTACTGATGGACATCATGGGTGTGGGCGTCCTGATTGTGGGAAGGCCAGGTATTGGGAAGAGCGAGAACGCCCTCGAGTTGATCACCAGGGGTCACCGTCTTGTGGTTGACGATGTCGTAAGCGTAAAAAAGAAGGGTGCCGTTGATCTCTACGGGGAGGCACCCCCAATGATAAAGAATCTATTAGAAATAAGGGGGATTGGCATCGTTGATGTAGCTCATCTCTTTGGTGTTTCTGCGGTTCGGGACACCAAGAAGGTGAACCTTGTGGTAGAGCTTGTGGATTGGAATGAAAAGATTGAGTATGAGCGTGTAGGCCTCAAGGAAGAACGATACCGCATTCTTGGCATTGACTTACCCCTGGTGAAAATTCCTTTAAGTTCCGGGAGAAATACTGCGGCTATTGTTGAACTTGCAAGCAGGAACCATATTCTCAAACAACAGGGTATTTTTACTGCCGCAGAGCTGGAGGATAAGATTCTCAAGTCAATGGAGGAGAAATCCAAACCATGAAGACGGTTATTTTGAGTGGAATCTCCGGTTCAGGAAAGACAACCTTTTTACGAGCGCTTGAGGATGTCGGTTTTTTCTGTGTTGATAATTTCCCACTGGTGCTTTTGGAAAAATTTCCCGAATTACTTCACCTGACAGGAGATAAGATTTCAAAATGTGCCCTTGTAGTTGATATACGGGAGAAGGATTTCTTTGAGGACTGGAAACACCTCCTGATTGATGCAAAGCTAAAACATGGTGCGGAAATTATTTTTCTCGAAAGCTCAGATGAGTCCCTTGTAAAACGATTCAAGGAGACGAGGCGCAGCCACCCCATGCTTGACGCACCAAACGTCAGGGATGCCCTGAAGGAAGAAAGAAGGTTGTTGGGTTGGATCAAAGAGATTGCTGACAACATTATTGATACGTCGAACTTCACTCTTCATGAATTGAGGCGATTTGTTCTCAATGCGTATGGTCACTCAGATATGAAAATGAAAATTAACCTGATGTCATTTGGCCATGCATATGGCCTTCCCATGGAGGCAGACATGGTACTCGACGTGAGGTTTTTGCCCAATCCATATTTTGTTGATGAACTGAGAGAGAAGACCGGCCTTTCAGATGAGGTGAAAGCATTTATTCGCTCGCAAGCAGAATATACTCAATACTTTGAAATGCTTAGTAATTTCCTGACCTATCTGATACCCCTTTACGAGAAAGAGGGGAAGAGCTATTTAACGGTAAGCATAGGATGTACAGGAGGCAAGCATCGATCGGTCATGATTGTTGATGCCCTTGCCGAGAATATTACAGAGAAGGGATATAACGTATCGACAACTCACAGAGACGTTGATCGATGATGGAGGTCCAATGATTGGAATCATGGTGGTAGCCCATTTTAACCTTGCTCAGGAAATGGCAGCTGCCGTTGAGCTTATTGTGGGAAAACAACAGCAGTTTGAGGCCGTAGGTATTTTTCCTGAAGAAGATATAGAAAAGATCAGGGGTAAGATCATTCAGGCCCTCAAAATGACGGATTCTGGTGACGGGGTATTGATCCTCACCGATATGTTTGGCGGCACTCCCTCAAATATTAGCCTCTCTTTCCTCGAAGACGGCAGAATAGAACTTGTATCAGGTGTTAACCTGCCTATGTTGATAAAGATTACGTCATACCGTGAAGGAAAAACGCTCGATGAGCTTGCACGGTTCATAACTGAATACGGACAGAAAAATATCTATCTTGCGCAGGATGTATTAAAGGTAAAAAAGTAAGGAAAAGAGGATTATGATGGAGGGAATTTTTACCATTCGGAATAGGTTGGGTCTCCATGCAAGACCAGCAGCAATTTTTGTTAAAAAAGCCTCAGAATTTGAGTCCAAGGTATGGATGGAAAAAGATGGTATGCGGGTGAACGCAAAAAGCATCATGGGCCTACTTACCCTTGCATGCCCCCTGGGAAGTAAAATTATTCTTCAGGTTGAAGGAAACGACGAACACCAGGCGTTCCAGGAGCTTGGAAAGCTGATTGACGCAGGATTTCAGGAAGAATGAGAGAAGAAGAAACCTTCACAAACAAAGTATTAAAAGGCATTGGTGTATCATCGGGCATTACTTCGGGAAGGGTCTACCTTCTTGAAAGGGGAAGAGCTTCCTTTGCCAAGCGGAAAATAAGAGAAGAAAACTTCGATAAAGAGATTGTGAAGTTCAAACATGCAATCAATAGTGCCATTGATGAGTTAAACACGATCAAAGGCGCTGTTACCGATGATGAGATAAGAAAGCACGCCTTCATTATCGATGCCCACATGCTCATCCTGCAGGATGCCCTCTTTCATGACGAAGTAATAGACACCATAAGGGCAGAGAAGATCAACGCGGAATGGGCCCTTGATATCGTGGTATCGAGATTCCTTTTAGGTTTCGAGAAGGTAGATGACCCATATCTACGCGAAAGAGGCCAGGACATCAAATACATATACAACAGGCTCATTCGTATTATGATCAAAGGGAAGGAATCCTCTTTGGAAATGCAGGGAATTAGAGGCAAGGTCATCATTGTTGCCCACGACCTTTCACCGGCAGACACCATTCAGCTCAATCTTAACAGGATATCCGGGTTTACCACAGACGTTGGCGGAAGGACATCCCACACCTCAATCGTTGCAAGGGCGCTGGAAATTCCTGCTGTTGTGGGTGTAGGCAATATAACAAGCCTTGTGAGGAACCATGACAATATCATCATTGATGGAGATGATGGTCTTGTCATTATCAATCCATCGAGGAAAGTCCAGAAGGATTACGTTGTAAAGCAGTTGCACCTCAAGAGCCAGAAAAAGGAATTTCTGAAGATAGCACGGCTCAGGGCAGAAACACAAGACGGATTTCGGCTTAATGTGGGAGCAAACATTGAGCTCCTTGCAGAGATGGACCTTGTAGAGCGATACGGCGCTGTTGGTATTGGGCTTTATAGGACAGAATATCTCTATCTGTCGAGAAAAACGCTTCCAACAGAAACGGATCATTACCATGTTTACCGAAAGTTGGCTGAAAATAAATCACTCCAGTATGTAACGGTTAGGACCCTCGACATCGGGGGAGACAAGTTTGCGTCCCAGATTGAGGTGCCAAAGGAGATCAACCCTGCCATGGGACTACGGGCAATCCGACTGTGTATTCGGGAGATAGGTCTTTTCAAGGCACAGCTCATGGGTATACTCAGGGCAAGCGCCTACGGCCCCCTGCGAATCCTTATCCCTATGGTTTCAGGTATCGATGAGATTAGAAAGGCCAAAGACGTAATCAGAGAGTGTAAGGAAGAATTGCGGCAGAAGAAGATCGATTTTAATGAAGAAATCAAGGTCGGCGTTATGATTGAGGTCCCTTCCGCGTGCATGATTAGCGATATTATTGCAAAGGAAGTTGATTTTTTTAGCATTGGAACAAATGATTTGATACAATACTCCCTGGCAATAGACAGGATAAATGAATATGTTTCCTATCTTTATGAGCCATTACACCCCGCTGTATTAAGGCTGATTAAGCAGACTGTTGACAGCGCCCATTCCAACAAGATCGAAGTAGGTTTGTGTGGTGAAATGGCCGGGGAACCGTTATATACTCCTATACTCATCGGCATGGGGATCGACGAATTGAGCATGAACGCTTATGCTATCCCGCGGGTCAAGAAAGTAATTCGCGGTATCGACCAGGATTACTGTAAAGAATTGTTAAATGAGTTACTGATTAAGAACTCTGCAAAAGAGGGCGAATATATATTGAAAAAAGAGATGGCGAGACTTTTCCCCGGTGATTTTGCACAGGGTTAAGAGGAATAGAATAATAGAGCTTAGAGTTCAGAGAAAGGCGTTTCAGGTTTTCCACTCCGAACTGCTTACGCTTTACTTCGAACTATACACCAAGGAGGTTCAAAAATGGGAATGACCAAGTTTCTTTTTACATCAGAATCTGTGGCGGAGGGGCATCCAGATAAAGTTGCCGATCAGATATCGGATGCAGTGCTCGACGCCTTGATTGCTCAAGACAAAAAATCGCGGGTGGCGTGCGAAACATACGTCACTACCGGGTTGGCCCTTGTGGGTGGAGAGATTACCACGGGCGGTTATGCAAATATTCCCGAGATTGTTCGAAACACCGTAAAAGAGATTGGATACAATGATTCAGCCATGGGTTTTGACTGGGAGACATGCGCTGTTCTCACGGCGATTGATGAGCAATCCCCCGATATTTCCATGGGTGTAACGGAAACCACCAGCCACGAACAGGGTGCCGGTGACCAGGGTCTCATGATCGGGTATGCCTGTAATGAAACACCTGAGTTCATGCCCATGCCCATCATGTATGCCCATAAATTGATAAAACGCCTTGCCGAGGCGAGAAAGAACGGAACGCTCAAGTTCCTGAGGCCGGACGGTAAAAGCCAGGTAACCATAGAATATATTGACTGGGTGCCCGTAAGGGTCGATGCGGTGGTTATCGCTGCCCAACATAATCCTGATGTGACCAACGAAACGATCAGAGAGGGTATCACTGAAGAGGTCATTAAAAAAGTTATGCCAGCAGAAATGATGGATGCCAAGACAAGGTTTTTCATAAACTCCACCGGTAGGTTTGTTGTTGGCGGGCCAAAGGGCGACTGCGGTATGACGGGCCGAAAAATTATCGTCGATACCTATGGCGGCATGTCAAGCCATGGTGGCGGAGCCTTTTCCGGAAAGGACCCATCGAAGGTCGATAGAAGCGGTTCCTACATGGCCCGGTATGTTGCAAAGAACCTGGTCGCTGCTGGGCTTGCTGAAAGACTTGAGATCCAGATTGCCTATACCATAGGCGTTGCCCAACCGGTATCAACCATGATCAACACCTTTGGTACCTCGAAGATACCCCCTGACAAGATTGCAGAGATTGTGAAAGAGCTTTTCGACTTAAGACCGAGGCCCATCATAGAAAAGCTTGATCTTCTGAATCCTGTTTTTAAGCAGACTGCTGTTGGTGGTCATTTTGGCAGAAACGAGCCTGGATTTACATGGGAAAAGCTTGATATGGTGGATGCAATCAGAAAGAAAGCAGGAATTTAACGAAAAACCCGTGAATGAGTGGATGGGTAAATGGGGAGATGAGGTCTTCTTGACCAAACGCTCCTGAGCTTTTACCCCATTCTCTCATCAACGCATCATCTCATCACCAAAGGAGATTAAAAATTATGGATTACGATGTAAAAGACATAAAACTGGCTAATCAGGGATTGGAAAAGATTGAATGGGCGGAGCGGCGAATGCCCGTCTTGCGGAAGATAAGAGAACGATTTGCAAAGGAGAAGCCCCTCAAGGGTGTGAAAATTTCTTGTTGTCTCCATGTGACGACTGAGACGGCAAACCTCGGAAGAACACTGAAAGAGGGCGGGGCAGACGTAGCAATCTGTGCATCTAACCCGCTGAGTACCCAGGATGATGTTGCTGCTGCTATTGTGAAACACATTGGAATTCCTACATATTCCATCAAGGGTGAAAATGAAGACCAATATTACACCCACATCCTGAAAGCCCTTGCTTTTATGCCGAACATTACCATGGATGATGGCGCCGACCTTGTTGGCTCACTCCATATGATAGCCCTTAAAAGATATGACGCCCTCCACCCGAAAATCCTGAAGTGGGTGAAAACACTGGGAGAGAAGAAAACGAAAGAATTTATCAGCAAGGTCATCGGCGGCACAGAAGAGACAACCACCGGGGTTATACGGCTGAAAAGCATGGAAAAAGAAGGGGTGCTCTGTTTTCCCATTGTTGCAGTCAATGATGCTTTGACAAAGCACATGTTTGACAACCGGTACGGAACAGGCCAATCCACAATCGATGGCATTATACGGGCAACCAATGTGCTTTTTGCAGGCGCACACTTTGTTGTTGCAGGCTACGGGTGGTGCGGCAAGGGTATTGCCATGCGGGCCAAGGGCCTCAGCGCGAATGTGATTGTTACTGAAGTTGATCCCTTACGAGCACTGGAGGCTCGCATGGATGGCTTCGAAGTGATGGACATGAAAAGCGCAGCCAAAATAGGTGATATATTCATATCGGCTACGGGCGATATCCACGTACTCCGGGGCGAGCACTTCAAGCTCATGAAAGATGGGGCGATTGTCGGTAACTCAGGACACTTCAATGTGGAAATAGATATCAACGCCCTGGAGGCCATGAAAAAGAAGAAACGGAAGATCCGTGGTCAGATGGACGAATATACCATGGCCGATGGCAGGAAGATCTATCTTCTCGGCGAGGGCAGACTTGTTAATCTTGCCTGTGCTGAAGGCCATCCATCGGAGGTCATGGACATGAGCTTTGCAAACCAGGCACTCTGCTCAGAATACATATGGAAGAACGGAAAGAAGCTTCAGAAGATGGTCTACAGCGTTCCCAAGGATATTGATGAGAACGTTTCCTTCCTTAAACTCCAGTGCCTTGGAATCAAAATCGACAAACTGACTGCAGAACAGAAGAAATACCTTGCTTCCTGGGAGATGGGTACATGATCAAGCTCCTTGTTGTAGGTACCGTTGCATATGATTCCATAGAGACCCCCTTCGGGAAGGTGGAGAACGTGCTCGGTGGTTCAGCCCTTCACTTCACGAATGCTGCGAGTTTCTTTACTGATGTGGGTATTGTGGCAACAGTTGGCAAGGATTTTAATCTGGACGGGATAGGTTTCCTGAAAGAGCGCAATGTTGATCTAAGCGGCATCAGGGTAGATGAGGGCAAAACGTTTCGCTGGGAGGGAAAGTACGGGTATGATCTCAATCAGGCGATAACCCTCAAGACAGAATTGAACGTGGTTGAGACCTTCAAACCAACCATACCCGAAGACTTGAAAAAAGCGGGCTTTCTTTTTCTTGCCAATATTGATCCGACCCTTCAGTTCCATGTCATTGATCAGGTGGGCTCCCCTGAAGCCATCGTGCTCGATACGATGAACTTCTGGATTGAAAACAAATTTGACGAGCTGATGAAAGTTATAGGACGTGTCCATATGCTCGTAATTAATGAGGCAGAGCTCCGGGAGATTTCAAAGGAACACAATCTTGTCAAGGGTGCCCGGAAGATCATGGAACTCGGCCCTTCGTGCATAATTGCCAAGCGGGGAGAATATGGGGTCCTCATGGTGAGTAAGGACGAGATTTTTCTCTGTCCAGCTTTTCCGCTCGAAGACGTTTTTGATCCCACCGGCGCAGGCGATACATTTGCTGGAGGGTTCATGGGCTACCTTGCAAACATGGGCGACACGTCCCTGGAAACGGTGAAACAGGCCATCATCATGGGCTCCCTCATGGCCTCCTTCAACGTGGAGGACTTCAGCATTAACCGCATCAAAGCCCTGACCTATGACGAAATCAAAGGGCGCTACAGATCCTTCCGTAAGTGCATGGACTTCGGAGACATCACGACCCTGGCATAGACGGAGGCGCTTCGGCATCTACGCCAGTTCAAAGTTCAAAGTTCGGGGTTCGGAGAAAAAACATAACCCTAATTTTCTAATTAGGATGAGCACTTGTGTCGGGCTTTCCCCGCAAACATGCTCATGCGCTCCAGCGGCTACATTCGCTCGCGTTCAGCATCGGAACATACTACAGGGGCTTGCGTCGCCCCCTCTATCCCGCCAAGCGGGACCGAGTCTTCCCCTCTCACCCACTGTGTGGGCTAATCTCGGAGTTTTGCTTCCGCAAAAGACCAAGCTTCCTCGCTTCTCGACGGTTTGCTAAAGGAATACCCGACGCCATGCTCGCATGACATATTTGGATTGATACCGTTCACAGATGCGCGACTCGGGCTGTTGGGCAGCGATGCGGTTACTAATCATATAGTGAAATAAATCTTGACAATTATCATATGATAAGATAAATTAATTAAAAACAGGGAATGACCATTGAGTGGGAGTAAAGAAGAGGAAATAAACCGATTTCTTAAAGAATTCAAGATGGTCGCCAAGCAAAGAGGAATTGACTTCGTACCTCGACAGGAGTTTATTGAAACGCTCATCCTTTTCGGCATTACGAGACGGAATTGCGAGGACGAAATACTGGGCTTATCTGTTGATGATTATTGTCAGGGGCCGGATGACGACAGGGACAGGCCTGGGAAAGTGTGGGTTTTTGGGAGGTGTATTGAAAATAGGGAGGTATATATTAAGCTGAAACTTGCAACGGTTGGCAAGGAGACGATTGCAAAGTGCCTGTCATTTCATCCAGCCGAGTTTCCGCTCAACTTTCCTCTCCGGCCTAAAAAAGGAGGAAGAGAATAATGAATACAATATGTCCATACTGCGAAGCACAAAGAGAAGTAGAGGTCATGAATAAGGTTGAGAAAGTGGACGTTCGGGGTGAGTTGATTGAGGTTTCTGCAAGCCATTACAGATGTAAAACGTGCGATGGCGAATTTGAAGATCCGAAGGGCGGTTTTGATTTCGTTGAGAAGGCCTACGAAGAATATCGACGGCGTCATGGGATGATACAACCCGATGAAATGAAAGGCTTTAGGAAGAAATATGGCCTGACGCAGGTTGAGCTAAGCAAGCTCTTGGGCTGGGGGCCGGTAACGCTTAGCCGTTATGAAAATGGCGCGTTGCAGGACGATGTCCACGATAAGATGCTACGTCTTGCCATGAATCCGGAAAACCTGATGCAACTGATTGGAGAGACGCCCGATGCCTTGCCAGAAGAAAGGAAGAGACGTCTCCTGGATGAATTGCAGAATGAACGTGAGCTTGCCATGACACCGGAGAGAATCTGCGAGGAGAGGTTTCTTCGATACGAGCCTGATGATTACAGCGGGTACAGGAGGCTCGACATGGCGAAACTTTTCAACGTAATCCTCTATTTTTGCAGGGAAGGCGACTTCAAGACAAAAATAAACAAGCTTCTTTTTTATGCAGATTTTCTTCATTTCAAACACTATGCCGTGTCAATAACCGGAGCCAGATACGCCCATGCCACTTTTGGACCCGTTCCTGACAAGTATGAAAGCATGCTTGCTTTTTTAATTGAAAACGGGTCGCTTTTACCAGAGGAGTTCATGTGTTCAGAGGATATTACTGGCGAGAAGCTCGTAGCGGTAAAGACCGCTGATTTCAACAACTTCACAGACAGCGAAATCAAAGTCCTTGCCACTGTAAGAGAGCGGTTCAGGGAATTCTCTTCACGAAGAATAATGGAATTTTCGCACAATGAGGCAGGATATAAGGAGACTGCGCAAGGGCAATTCATTTCTTACCAGTACGCGGATAGGCTGCAAGAATAGTAGGTTCCAATGTTTGTATTTATTTCCCATAGGAGGACAGTGTAATTGTGCAAGGGAAGACAGCCTCGATGATATTAGGACGAAATTGTCAAGTATTGCTTGAGAACTGAGTTGACAGACTTCCAACAATTAACCCAGATCTTCAATGCGGATGAGCTTGGTGTCGTGCATTCCCCGCAAACACACTCCCTCCGCTCCAGCGACTCCGCTCGCTCGCGTTCGACTTCAAAACTTTTACTTACGCAAAAGACCAAGCTTTTTCGTCTCTCGACGGTTTGCTAAAGGAAAACACGACACCATGCTCCAACGATATATTTGGGATAAGAATAACCACGGGATGGTTTACCGGCTGTGATCGGCAGGTATTCGAGAAGCGGATTATTTTAAGCCGTTTCCAGATGCGCGACTTGGGAGTGCTTTTCGGCTGACATTAGGAAAAATTTTCTTGATAGCCCA
>Ga0351958_1220_pt2 | contig 13464 bp, 11 predicted proteins | sample TotcelT113001L15_FD_206843 | JGI IMG/M metagenome (GOLD analysis project Ga0351958, IMG submission 206843) | Enriched cells from coal bed in the Powder River Basin, Montana, United States - Total cells T11 rep3 HSBNCT.T11.300.1.L15 ...
TTGGTCGCGGGGCTTGCATAATGATGTTTACTTCCAGATCGGTTTTCTTACAACCCTCGGTTTGACAACAAAAAATGCTATTCTGATCATTCAGTTTGCACAGGAACGTATGGCTCGTGGTGAAGGATTGATAGATGCCACTCTTGGAGCGGTACGAGTAAGGTTTCGTCCGGTAATTATGACCTCTCTGGCGTTCTTCTTCGGCACTTTGCCACTTGCTATCGCGACGGGCGCAGGGGCAGGTGCCATGAAGGCCATCGGTACCGCTGTAACAGGAGGCATGTTGTCGGCCACATTCATCGACCTCTTTTTTATACCTCTACTATTTGTTGTTATATCCAAATGGTTCAAGGTGGAGCAAAAGCGTAAGGCTTACTCTGCTAATATTTCGGAGGGACACTAACAATGATACGCACCCCATTGTCGATTATCCTTATGATACTTTTTCTTGGGGGCTGCACCATGGCTCCAACATATACACGCCCTACCCCGCCTATTCCTTCGGATTGGCCGAGTGGTGCAGCATACAAAAAGATGGAACCTTCAGCGAGCGCCCCAATCGCCCCGGAGCTGAAATGGCAGGAATTCTTCACCGATGAACGGCTTCAGAAAGTCATCGCTATGGCCCTGCACAACAACCGTGATTTTCGGATAGCCGCTTTGAATGTGGAAAGGGCAAGGGCAGTCTATGGCATCCAGCGTTCCGAACTTTTTCCAACAGTTGATGCAGTGGGCAGCGGAAACAGACAACGTGTGTCCGCCGATCTCTCAGACAGGGGAAGTTCAAAAATAACAGAGCGGTACAGCGTCGATCTCGGTGTGCTATCCTGGGAGATTGACCTCTTCGGACGCATCAGGAGCTTAAAAGATAAAGCTCTTGAAGAGTACCTTGCCACCGAACATGTCCGGCGCGGAGCGCAGGTTTCACTTATATCTGCAGTTGCCGGAACCTATCTTCTGTTGGCAGCAGATCAGGAAGGACTTAAGTTGACACAGTCTACCCTTGATGCCCAGCAAGCTTCTTATGGGTTGATCCAGCGCCGTTATGATGTTGGCATTACGAATGAGTTAGACCTCCGCCGCGCTCAAACACAAGTAGAATTAGCGAGGAGAGATGTTGCCCTCTATACACAACTGGTGGCACAGGAAGAAAACGCATTAAACCTTCTGGTCGGTTCGCCAGTACCAAAGGAGTTGCTGTCTCAAGATCTGGGCAGCGTAACACCTCTCGAAGATGTTTCTCCAGGTATGTCATCTGAAATACTTTTGCTCCGTCCTGACATTCTGGCAGCCGAACATCAGCTTAAAGCAGCCAACGCCAATATCGGCGCAGCTAGGGCCGCCTTCTTCCCCCGTATTTCACTTACAACTACAGTGGGCACAGCGAGTAACGAGCTATCAGGGCTTTTCAGGGCAGGTGCCGCTACCTGGAGTTTCGCGCCCCAGGTAGTTATGCCCATTTTTGATACTCGTTTGTGGGCTGCGTTGCGAGGCATTAAAGCTGAGAGGGAAATTGCCCTGGCTCAGTACGAAAAGTCTATTCAGACGGCTTTTAAAGAAGTGGCGGATGCCCTTGCCAAGCAAGGTACTGTTGAGGATCAATTGGCTGCGCAGGAATCCCTCGTGCAGGCTTCAACAATTACCTATCGTCTCTCTAATGCCCGTTATACAACGGGAATTGACAATTACCTGGGTGTTCTGGACGCGCAAAGAGCTCTCTATACAGCAGAGACAGCGCTTATCCTCATCCGCCTATCGAGACTCACTAATCTCGTGACGCTCTATAAGGTATTGGGCGGAGGCAGTCATGCATCCTCAGACATATTACCGTAAATCCGTTGATAAGATACTTCATCAGCATGTTGATAATCCTCTCTTCATCAGCCCCTTATAAAGCTTTTCAGGTAAAAAGCTGATTCTCTTCGCTATTTTTTCATGAATTACAGCCGAAAATCCGCAACGAGGGGAAGATGGTCTGAGGCGATGAGTGCTTTCCTGCTTTTGTGGAGCATAGCTCCTTTTAGAACCAATCCCGGATCATAATAAACGTGGTCCAGGTGAATCAAAGGCAATATGCCCGGATAAGTCCTCTTTCTCTGTAGCTTTCTTCGTATGTCTTCGCCTGCGAAGTGGGCTGAAAAAAGACGGGTCGGAAGGCTCCGGGTCCAATCATTGAAATCTCCAAGAAGAATGCGAGCGTCGTTCTGCTGTTCAAGATTCGAGATCAATTCTCTCATCATATTCCTGGCCTGATGCCGTCGTTCTAGAATGGTGGTCCCAAGATGGACATTGTAGATGTGCAGGATTCTCTCCTTCGTCACTGCTACATAGGCATGGAGACACCCCCGCTCCTCCCGACCAGGATGGCTCAGGTCAAAGGTGCGAGCCGAAAGAAAAGGAAAACGACTCAGAAGCACGTTGCCATAGACCCCGCTTCCAATTGTCCGTGTAATCCCCATCCTGTATTCCATGCCAAGGGCATCTGCAATGTATCGTGCCTGATCTAGTTCAGCTTTTTGTCCGGAAATACTTACCACCTCCTGGAGACCGATAATATCGGCACCTATTTGACGCAAGACATCCGCTACTCGTTCCGGACGCTTGAGGCGGTCAAGGCCAATACACTTATGGATGTTATATGTCACGACCCGCAATCGTTCAGGCTTGTCTTTCATAATATGTCTTGACTCTTCTCAACTTCTTCATTTTTATCTTCCTCTCCAAGCCTCGTACGTCGCAATCGCCACGTCTTAATAAGCAAAGCAATTCCAAACCATCCGCTGATAACTGCAATTGGAACGGTTACCCACCTGGGGACAAGGATAGACAGAATAGCGAGGGTCAGAAGGGCAATGCCTCCGATCAAAGTGATACGTATTTCAGCAGGCCCCAAAACGCGGCGATTAGTAATGGCTGCGCCAACGGCATTGCCGATCCGGATTGCGCCGACACCCATCCGACCTACGCTTCCCATTCCTACGCCTGCCGGAGAAACAGGTCTTTGACGATGTCGGCTTAGACTGGATTTCATCTTATGTCGGGCCCCGAGGACTATCTCCGTTGAGTTTTTGAGATCGGCGAGGTACATCTCTTCCATCTCCTGTGCAAAACCCTCATTTTCCACCACAACATCAAGTTCATAGTTGCCGATCCAGCTCGCAAGATTGAGGTTTGTTGATCCTACCCGCGCCCAATAGCTATCAGCTACCGCTGTCTTCGCATGGACCATGGAGCCATTCCACTCAAAAACCCGCACACCTGCCTCAAGGAGGGGCTTATAGCCCGCCCTGGATACAGTCCGCAATATCGGAATATCGGTGGAGCCGGGGACGAGGAGTCGCACATCGACCCCGTCTATCGCTGCGGCCTTGAGAGCCTGGATGTAGGACGAAGTACCCACGTAATATGCATCCGTTAGCCAAAGAGACTTCCGTGCGAGAGCGGCGATCTGTTGATCAAGTCGATAAAGACCTCCCGCATTCGGCGTACTGGCTACCACACGTAATGCCACCTCGCCGACCTGAGGTATCATTTCTTCATCGGGAACCTCATCCGGGGAAAGGGCCTCCCCTGTAACAGCCCAGATCTGAGCAAAGGATGCTTCAATATCGTTTATCGCAGGTCCCATAACACCTATTCCGGTATCACGCCATGGATCAATCGACCTCTCCCGGTTACCGGCCCACATACGACCGACACAAAGGCCTGTGACAAAAACCATTTTCCCGTCAATGCCAATCATCTTCCTGTGATCTCTACTGATCCACCCCAAAGGACTATCCGGCCTTGGCGGATTGAAACAACGGACATCGACACCTGCATCCCGGAGTCTCTGCCAGAAACGTCTGGAAGTCTTTCCCAATCCCCCCAGCCAGTCGTAAATAACCCGTACCCTGATGCCTTCGCGGGCTTTGTCTGCCAGTAATTCACCGAATTCACTGCCGAAATCATCTTCGTGCATGATATAGCTTTCGAAGTGAATCCATTTTTCTGCTGCCTTCATCGACTCAATCCATGCAGGGTAGTTCTCGGCAGCGTCCTTCAAAAGTTGGACTTTATTGCCCGGGATTATTGGCGCACCGGCGGTCCTCGAAAAAACCTGCTCTGCCCAGCCCTCCGTGGAAAATGATTTCCTGGCGATTAAACCTCGCTGATATGGTAATTTCATCGAATTATTATATCACACGAGACGTTCATATCACAGGGGCTTGCAGTAAAAAATCCTCTGGGATTTCCATCCTATTTTTCAAATTTTCATTGACAAGAATACATATTTTTGCCAACATAAACGTGCTGGTATCCATACAATCAGTGTAAGGGGGCTCTATGCATCCGCTAGTGATAGGTTTTGTATCCGGTGCAGCCTCTGGTATTATCATGGGGTTGATTTCCGACGTTCTTTTTCGGCTAAAGATATTCGGATCAAATCTTTTGGTCATTGACGGCTCTTTCTTCTTCCGAACCCTTAAGATGCAAGTCACTCCTCAGCTCATATTTGGGGCAGGATTTTTTATTCACCTGATTACTAGCGGAGTATTCGGCGCCATCTATATCTTGGCAAGCACATTTCTGGGTTTCGATGCCAAGACAGTTGGGTCATTTATGGTCATTAGTGTTTATGTAGCCTTGTTATGGCTGTCGATGCTCTTCATAGCCCTTCCTGTCGCAGGAGAAGGATTTTTGGGAAGAAAATCGGGCCGCCTCGCCTGGCTTGAACAGCTTATCCTGCATGTAGTCTTTGCGCTTCTTTATTATGGTTGTCTTAGAGCTCTTTTGTTATAATTGTCATAAAGGCAAAGTCAATACTGTAGTCTAAGGGAAGCATTATACTATCTTAACAAGAGAGGGATCGCATAAGAATGGGGACAAAAAGAGAGCAAGTGCCAGTAACAACCAGAAAAGGGACAGTAGCCATACCGGAGAAGCTAAAAAACTTTGATGAAAGAGAATATTTTGCGGTACTGGCTACAGACGATGCTGGATCACCTTACACATCGCTTATTTCCTACGCCCTCACACCGGATCTAAAAATGGCTATTTTTGCGACTCCCAAGGGTACACGTAAATATAGGAATATCTTGCATTCAGCTCAGGTTGCCCTCCTCATTGACAACCGTTCCAAAAGTAAGGACAGGCTATTGAAAACAGAGGCACTAACCATAATAGGTACCGCCAGGCAGGTCAGGAAAGGAAAGAAATGGGGTGACCTTGCAAACATATTTCTCAGGAAACATCCTGACCTTGAGGAATTCCTTCGTGCCCCAACAACAGCGCTCATAGTGGTGCAGATCATCCAGTGCGTCCATGTAAGCCATTTTCAGACACTTTCAGTGTGGAATCACAAGTAGATGGAAAGTTTACTTTTTTTGTTGTCAAGCATTCAGTCTATTCAACGCATGAACAACGAGAAATGTATTCCACTCTCTCTGTGTTCTACCCCAGCTTCCATCTTTGTTCTGAGCCTTCACAACGTCTTCAACGGCCTTTATACACTGGCCTCTTGCGACCACTGAATCAAGATGGGCAAGGGCATTAAAGGTCATATACAATGGTGTCCTACCCTTCCATCTTCCGGACAAAAGCTGACGCCGGCCAAGATAATCCACCATTAGTGCAATAGCTCTGCTTCTTGAGTATTGCTTATGGACAACAAAAGCCCTCAGAGCATTGTTTGTGCAGCCAATGTTGCACAAACGGCCATCTTTTGCTTCAATCTCTCTGGCAACCGTATCGTAAAGCCTTGTTACTTCCCTTGTTTCTCCCTGGCCAAAACAGTTCGCAAGGAACAAACCGGCATAAATAACAAAGTGTTCACGGCAGCCGTTTGAAAAAGGAAGGCTATGGAAAAGCGTTTCATCAATTTCATTTGCCATATTGCCGTGCAACACCTCATCCAAACGTAATAGCCAGTCAAGGGCTCGTCCCATGGAGTCGTCCGACTCTCGCACCGTAAGGTGGAGTCCAAAAAGCCTCTGAATTGTATCTATTTCACAATTTTTCCAGGAACCATTCGCAAGCTGGCCTGCCCGGAGTGCCTTTACCGTTTCATTGAAGTCGCTGGCCCAGCTTTCTGTATTTTCCTCATGCCTCCATTTCTGACGGGCATACAATCCTGCAGGGCTTTTGCTGCCCGTAAATACCTGTAACGGATCATATTTTGGCTGAAATCGATTTCCCATTTGTCTCAGTTTGATGAAGAATAGTCTATAGTAAATCGTTGTCTTTATCCATACGGTGTTCTATAGTATCTTCATGGCGTTTCCAAAAAAACTTTTGTCCGTTGAGATGCTCTTGAGAGACATGCTGTACGTGTCCTATTTAATTCCCTCCGACAGAATAAGCCGCTTTCTCCCACCTGCCCTCAAACCGGCCATGGTGGACGAAGAACATGTATTTGTCTCTCTCGTTATATTCAGGGGAAAAACAAGCGGCGCTGCCACAATCCCGACTCCCCGCATCCCTTTTGACCAGGTCAACATCAGGACATATGTGATTGACCCTGTCACAGGAAAACCTTCCGTTTACTTTGTTCATTGCGGGATAAGTGGAGGCCTTATTACTTTTCTTTATCATGCCCTCTCCGGTATGCCCGTTGAACATACCCCTTTTTCAATTAAAACTGAAAAAGCCAGAGACGGCACGTATTCCCGTTATGAGGTCTCCGGCATATGGCATGGCACATTCACAATTGAGGCAGAAGAGATCTCGCCCGCCCTCACTGACCTTCTACCCTTCCCGAATGTCCAAGAGGCAATTGATTACCTCATCGATCCCCTGGTCGGCTTTTATTCGGATGGCCCTATTGTGCGCAGGCTTGAGGTTTACCACGACCCTTTAATCCCCAGAGTTTGCAAGCCGATAAAAATTATCTTTCCTTATCTATCTCAACTTGGCATCGTTCCAGCGGATGAAGTTGCACTGCCCCACAGTATGCTTCTTATTCCCTTTACACCATTCTTGATCTATTTACCAGCCAGAGCCTTTGCACATCTCTGAGAATATGGAAGCAACTGCAATATTCCCTCACCAGTTATTTGCCCGTCACCCGTCTGTTCGGCATGACAGGCCAGTGTTTCTCATTGAAGACCAACGATTTTTCGGGGAGCCAGAGTCAGGTATTCATTTCCATAAAAATAAGCTCGTACTCCACCGAGCCTCAATGAAGGCTTACCAAAATAAACTGACCACAGCAGGTCACACAGTCCATTTTATTCAGTACGAACAATCACCCTCGATGCATTATCTCTTTGCCCTTCTCAATGCGTCAGGAATCAAAATTCTAAATCTTGCTGACCCTGCAGATTCTCTTCTTGAGAAACGGCTTGCCGACAATGCGTCAAAATATGGGGTTACCCTGCATGTTGATCCCTCACCTGCATTCCTCACTGATCCTGCATGGTTTAGGGATTTCTTCAAAAACACCGCTCATTACTCCATGACACGCTTCTACATCGCCCAGCGAAAAAGACTCGGCATAATGCTAAACAAAGGAAAACCGGAAGGGGGCAAGTGGACATTTGATACCGAGAATCGTGAACCATTGCCTGCGTCTGTTTCAATTCCACAACCATCATTTCCACAACCCAATATTTATGTGAAAGAAGCAAAAAAATACGTTCAGCAGCATTTTTCTCTCAATCCAGGAGATATGTCATGCTTTTTTTACCCTGTAACATTTGACGAGGCAACCAGTTGGCTCCATGAATTCCTCGAAAGACGTTTTGTACTTTTTGGAAAATACCAGGATGCTATTCGCAAGGATCAGTTTATTCTCTTCCACTCGCTTCTGAGTTCTTCTCTCAATATAGGATTACTCACCCCTGATGAGGTTGTCAATGAAACACTCAGCTTTGCCAGGACCCATACAGACGAAATCCATCTCAACTCACTCGAAGGATTTATCAGGCAAATTATAGGTTGGAGGGAATATGTACGCGCACTCTATGTTCTTGAAGGAGACCGGCAGAGGAGCAAAAACTTCTGGGGCCACAAACGCAGTCTTCCAGAATCATTCTATACCGGTGCTACAGGAATTGAATCAGTCGACAAAGAGATGGTTAAGCTTTTTCAGACAACCTCCAGAAGATTTTAAGTGGTTCGCTGCTTAAGTTCTTATAGCATCCCTTACTTTCGGCAGGGTGTCCCAGTAGACATCATCCAGGATCCTATCATTGAGACCCTAGTGGGGCAGCCCCGTGTGTTGTACCGATCAAAAAACTGTATAAGCTCCTTTTTCGCATGACTGATTGATTCAAATGTTTTCAAGTTGATCTCTTCGTATTTGGTTTAGTAACGATTAATGGTGGGGATTTACAACTGAAAGCGATAACCACTGGGTCAATGAAAGCTATTTTTATTCAGCGATCTTCCGATGGCGATAATAACGAAGCGGGATTACTATTACCCAAAAGGGAATCGTATACATAGCAGCGACCAGCGGTTCTATGGGGCCGAAAAATTCGGATGAAAAGACGATCACAAGTACGTTATTGAGATTACCCAGCATAACTGCTCCGGCTAATTGATTCTCCACTGATCCTTTGTGGAAGAATACTATACCGACTACACAGAAAATAGCTGCCAGGACAAAGGCCACAATGGTCGACATAATAATCACCGACGGTTCTTTTTTGAAAAAAGGTGCGTAGCGATAAAAAACCCCTAAGTTGATCAGTGCGAACAGAATAAGCGAAACCGGAAACCGATTTTTCAGAATTGGTGTTATGAGCCTGGGCAGCAGGTATCGAATGATTTCAACAACGATAATGGGAATAAAAATCACCGTGGCCAACATCTGTAACATGGACATAAAGGAAATCGCAACCTCTCTTGCCACAATTATCTGAATGAGCGTCGGCAATGTAAAGGGCGCAAGCGCTGATGTAATAACCACCACAACCAGAACCAGCGCGCTGTTACCCCTCACCATGTTTGAAATCATCGGCGCGACAACGCCCGTGGAGACTCCAGTCAAGAGTAAGGCGGAAAGAGCGTATTTCGGCGCAATGGGATAGAAGACAAAATAAATGATGCAAGGTAGAATGGCAATTTTCATCACAGTAAATACAAGAATTTGTGTGCTGTGATCTTTCAGTATCTTCCAGACGGACGCAATATCAATGGACAGGTAACTGAGAAAGAAAATGATCATCAGACAGTAAAAAGGTAAAGTCCTGAATCTGGAACCGAAGTCGGGGAAAATAATGGATGCGGCCATGGAAGAGATAACCACAAAAACCAACACAACATCATTGAGACGAATTGACGCGTGCATGATATGAAATACCAGAGAACGTTCATCTTATCAACATCTTTCGCGTTTGGACATAATTAAATCAATGTTAAGTTTAAAATAATTATTTATATTCAACTGGAATGTTCTACATTAGAAGAGTAGAGCAATTTCTCAACTTCAGAAAATTGCTCGTACCAACTTTCATCTACAACTAAATGATTTCAAATAACTCAACTACCAGAAATTACCTAATGTAATGGAGGACAGCATGGCGTGCCAGAAAGGTTCTGACTAGAGAAAGAAGAAAACCAGCCTATAGAACAGAGCCGGAACAGCCGATAAACACTTGGTAGTGACAGGAGTGTTGCGACAACAGATGATGATGGTGGCGCGTTAAGACCATGATTTATCTGTTCACGGAGAAATTGAATTACATCAAACCTAGTTTACTAGCTTAAACTAGGAAGGGACAAAAAAATGAAGGTGTTCCTCGTTTATCTCAGGGTCAATAGCGGTCACGGTGGTGATGACCAGTACAACTATGGACTAGGCTATATTGCTGCAGTCCTAAGACAGGAAGGACATGAGATCACCTACATCGTACTAGCCGGCGAACAGGACCTTCAAGGGTTCTATAAAAAGATAGAGAAAGAACAGCCGGACATTACAGGCTTCTATGTTACTGCCTCCCATATAGGTCCTCTTGAAGAAATAGTAAGAAAAATACGGACCACCTCAAGAACGTTCATTGTATGCGGTGGTCCTCACCCAACATTAAGCCCCGAAAGCATGTTCAGCATTCCAGGCATAGATGCCGTGGTAAGAGGAGAAGGGGAATATCCCATGAGGGATCTTGCGGATGCTTTCAGCAGAAAGGGCAATTTTATCCACATAAGTAACCTTTGGGTTAGGGATGGAGATAGAATTATAAAGAATGAAATGAGGCCATTGATAGCGGACCTTGATGAGCTTCCCTATCCCGACAAGAGCTGTTTAGACTACCAGAAAACGATAGACGGATGGAACGGCACTATCCGGTACATTTTCAGCAGAGGTTGCGTCTTCAGTTGTGCTTACTGTTCCAACAAAGCCCTGTCCGAGGTTTACGGAGGCAAATATTTTCGGGTTCGCAGCCCTCAAAAAGCAATCGGTGAGATTGAACAGGACATGCGTACCTACGTCTTTACCAGCATAATGTTCGATGATGATACCATACATACGGACAGGAAATGGTTTCGTGAGTTCTTCGATCTGTACAAAAGGCAAGTGCACATTCCCTTTAAGTGCAACATAAGGCCTGACATCATTGATGCGGAAATCGTCGACCTGTTAAAAGATGCAGGTGTGGCGAGAGTGAACGTAGGGGTCGAACACGGCAACGAAGAGTTCCGAAAAAAGCATTTGAGAAGGGACATGACAAACCGTCAGATCATCGAGGCCTTTGATCTTTTCAAGCAGCGCAACATAGAATGTTTTGCCCATTTGATGGTCGGACTTCCATACGAAAGCAAAAGGCTTTTTCTTGACACAGTAAGCCTGTGCAGGGAGTTGCCTATACGTGCGACCAACTATATCAACATTTTCCATCCGTACCCGGCGACGGAGCTAGGAGATCTCTGTGAAGAAAAGGGTTGGTTGCTTCCAAAAAAACATTACAGAGAGCGCGAGGATTCCATCACAAGCTATCCCGGTTTTGACAAGGAAGAGATCAAGCTATGCAAGGACGCATTCTCGTACCTCCTGACCTTCAGATTCCTTCCTCTGAGGCTAACTACCCTCACGGTGTGCGGCCTAATAGATCGCCTGTCGAATTACCTGAAGGCAAAATCGTCACTTTGCACGAAGGCTCAGGTTCGTCTGAGGAGGGCGTTTATATCTTGGAGCGGTAACAGGAGTTGCCGATAGATGAGGAGTAAGCATATATAATGCGTGTTCTGGGATGGCCTGCGTATAAGGTTCGACAAAGCAACCCTTACCCTTGGCTCTTATACAGTCATCTGTCGAAGCATGGTGTAAGTATTGATGAGTTTTCGACGGCACGGCTGCTCTTTGGTAAATATGATATTTTACATCTCCATTGGCCAGAACACCATTTCATTGGGCCGAGTGTTGTTCGGACCCTTTTACGGGCAGCACGTTTGCTTGGTATTCTTTTAATGGCTCGGGTTTGCGGAACTCGTTTGGTTTGGACCGTTCACAACTTGAAGCCGCACAAACAGTATCACCCCATGATTGAAAGGTGGGTCTGGAAAACGTTTACGGGGCTCATAGACGCTTATTCTTCCCTCAGTTCATCAGCGATAGAACAAATTTTGCGACATTATCCTGCGCTTTGCACGAAAAAAGTTTTTGTAGCTCCGCACGGTCATTACCGCGGCTTTTACCGAGACGATTTCTCAAAAAGGGAGGCGCGAAGAAAGCTCGACGTAGCTGTTTCAGCAACTGTTATTGGTTTTCTCGGGCGCATTAGTACATACAAAAACACTCCATCTTTAATAAAAAGTTTTTCGCAGCTAAGGGATGAGAATCTCGTACTGCTTTTAGCGGGCGCACCAGACGGCGAGTCTATGGAGGAGATCAATGGACTCGCCAAAAACGACCCTCGAATTCACCTACATTTGGGCTTCGTCCACGAGGACGATATCCAACTGTACCTGAAAGCGTCCAACTTAGTGGTATTACCCTTTGTGGAAATTCTCAACTCCGGTACTGCCATGCTGTCTCTATCCTTCGGTTGTCCCGTACTGGTACCGGAAAAAGGGTCGATGGGGGAACTCCAAGCATATGTGGGTGATGAATGGGTACGTACTTACAGTGGCGAATTAACTTCCGAAAAGGTTCAAGACGCCCTGGGTTGGGCCTTAGGTGCGAGAAGAACAGACTTCCCTGATTTGGGACCGTTTGAATGGAATAAGATCGCCGAACAAACAAAAAGGGCGTTCGAACATTGTTTAGAATGAACTGGAGTTATCAGATTGAATTATCCGAGATACTTCCCAAATCCCCTATCCAAGAGTACTTTTCTACATCTGTCTCTTAACATATGTGTTGCCCAGATCCACATCAGAAAACTGATGTCCAGGTTGGGCCAGAATGTTGTTGATCGACGATGTTTCAACGTAGGTCGAAAAGTCCTGAAAACCATTTTTTGAACAAGAAAAGCAGTCTGGTTGAGGAAGTGATTGATATAGATAAACCATGGGCTCAAATCATAATTTTTCTTTAAGTACTGAAGAAAGAGCCTTCTCAGGCGACGAGATATAGGCAATCGATAAAAGTGTCGGCCCACACCTTTCTTGTAAATACCAAAAACACTCCGTGGCACCCCTGAAGACTCTGCTATGCGGCGAGCAATAGGACGATCGTAATCGTTGTTCAAACTCCATGGTTTCATTGCGTCAGAACGGGAGATTGCGACAAGACTCCTGATGTTTCGTGCCAAAATATAGGGCACCGGGACGTTTATGAAACCGCTTTTCAGTCGTACCTCGGAGAAACCCAGGGCAACATCCTGTCGTACGAGTTCTTCACCCAAAAACTGTTCAGAGGTGTGGATATCCCATGCCTTATCTCCGTGGTAACCGGTAAAGAGGACTGCCGCTGAACAGTGTTGTTCTATATAGGCTGCCATTGAAGAGTGGGCAATCTCATTCAGTACAGCGTTATTTTTTGCCTTACCATAATTGGTGGAGAGGAAATAGAGTTCGTCCCCCGTAATGCTGGAGGGAGCATAGTCGGCATGGATGATAGAAAGGTTGAGTGCCTGAGCAGCCGGCGTTCCATCATCAGTGGCGTACTTTGCAGACCATTTTATCCAGGAGGCCGACTTTTTCAGGGTAAAGCAGGCTTCAACTCCAAGTTTTTTTGCCAGGCACGTTACTGCAGTAGAATCATACCCGGACGAGATGGTGCTGAATGCAGAAATAGAGTTTTTTCTGTTAGGGTCTTCGTAGTTTCTTGTTGTCCGTGTAAGCGCACTCCATAAAAGGTCATAATACTGATCATAGGACGTGATCTTGTGCAAGCCATTCTTGAACTCAAAAGATATCTCATTCTTTGTCACAATGATGTTTTCATAGAAAACCTGGTAGAACCGCTCTATCTCTGGGTGGATTATTGCAAACTCTTTTTTATATTCTCTTATCCCCTTTACTACAGACAGGCTTTCATTGTAATAATCGTGTGTGTCATCCAGAGCTGCTCCGGTAAATCCAAGTAGAAAGATCAAA
>Ga0351958_1232_pt1 | contig 12997 bp, 13 predicted proteins | sample TotcelT113001L15_FD_206843 | JGI IMG/M metagenome (GOLD analysis project Ga0351958, IMG submission 206843) | Enriched cells from coal bed in the Powder River Basin, Montana, United States - Total cells T11 rep3 HSBNCT.T11.300.1.L15 ...
CAGAAGAAAGTGTTCCCGAGGGCGAGATTGTGCGCGCATATGGAGGTCGTGTTGCCATTGTAGGCGACCCGAAAGACCATTCCACCAGGGATCTGATTAAAACAATTAAGGAATTAGAGTAAAAGGGCGATGGGGGAGGGACAAAATAGAAAGAGGTCAGAGGTCAGAGGTCAGAGGTCAGAGAATTTATACGCAAAACGCGAAATGCGAAACGAGAAACTGCCTTTGTCCGTCTACATGATCACCTTCAACAACGGGGCGACCATAGAACGAGCACTGAAGAGCGTTTCTGGCTGGGTAGATGAAGTAATTGTCATAGATTCTCATAGCGCTGATGGCGCTCAGGAGATCATTCAACGGTATACTGAAAAGTTATTGCAATATGATACCCAAGACCTCAGGGAGAAATACCAGTATGCCCAGGACCAGTGTTCACACCAGTGGGTTCTCTTCATTGATGCAGACGAGTGGCTTACCCATGACATTAAAGAAGAAATTTCCAGCATAATTCAGGGACAGTCCCTCTATGATGGGTTCATCGTGAACAGAAGAAACATGTATCTTGGAAGGGAGATAAAATATGGCGGCTGGTATCCTGACAGGGAGATTCGTCTATATAGAAAAGAAAAAGGTCGTTGGGAAGGCGGAATCCATGCAAAGATTACCATTAACGGTAAAATAGGCACCCTGAAAAAATATTATATGCATACACCCTATGCAGATACTGCCTATCAGATCAGGACCATTGATCGTTACTCTGAGGCATATGCAGAGGATCTTCGCTCCTCAGGCAGGCGTTTCCATCTATACAATATGATTACGAGGCCCCTATATCGGTTTTTCAGGGATTACATCCTGAAGAGAGGCTTCATGGACGGAATCCCGGGACTTATCATTGTGGCCTCCACGATGTACTATGTTTTTATGAAACACGCAAAACTCTGGGAAATAGAGATGAAGGAAAGAAAAAAAAGTTCGGCGTTCGGCGTTCGGAGTTCGGAATGAATACTGCGAAAAGTGTATACTAGTTAACTGAACGGGAGAAAACGAGGGGAATGGAAAACTTTAAAGGTAAAGAAGTCCTCATAACAGGTGGACTTGGATTTATCGGAAGCAACCTTGCCATGGAGCTTGTTAAATTGGGAGCCCATGTGACAATTATTGACAATATGCTCCCGAGACAGGGCAGCAACCTTTTCAATATTAAAGAAATAGAAGATAAGGTGAGAGTCAACATCTCTGATATTCGAAACCAGCTCTCCATGAATCACCTCGTAAAGGGAAAGGATTACGTCTTTCACTTAGCCGGTCAGGTCAACCATGTTGATAGCATGAGAAATCCCCTTCAAGACCTTGAAATAAACTGTGTCGGTACCCTTGTTCTTCTTGAAGCTCTGAGACAAAATAATAGAAATGCAAAGGTTATTTTTGCAGGTACCCGAGGAGAATATGGTTCGAGTGTTAAACTGCCTGTCGATGAAGATCATCCTACGAATCCAAAAGGAATCTACGCGGTAACCAACCTGACAGCAGAAAAAATGGTCCTCGTGTATGATGATATCTTCGGAATCAAAGGGGCATGTTTGCGGATAACAAACACCTATGGGCCTCGCCACCAAATGCTGCATGACGAGTATGGGGTTTTTAATTGGTTCATCAGAAAAGCCTTGGATAACGAAGAGATCCCCGTATTCGGTGATGGACGAATCCTTCGAGACTTCCTGTACATAGATGACCTTGTAACATGTATGCTCATGACAGCAACCGCAGATGAAGCCTTTGGAAAAGTCTTTAATGTAGGGACTGGTGTGCCGGTAAGTTTTATAGATCTGGCAAAAAAGATTGTCAAGATAGTGGGAACAGGGAAGGTGGCATACACCAAATTTACCCAGGAACGAAAAGAGGTTGAGCCGGGCGATTACTATGCTGATGTTACGCGTATAAAAAAGGTAGTGAAATGGGCTCCAAAAGTGTCTCTGGATGAAGGAATTAAGCATACTATAGTTTTTTACAGGAAATACAAAAAGAAGTACTGGTAACAAGAGAATTTCAATATAAGAAGGACATGCGGTATGCAGATCAAGATGTTCGATTTGGCAAGGGATCATAAGGAGATAAAAAGCGAGCTCCTTAAAATCACTGATAGAGTATTCACCGATGGAGAGTTTATTCTCGGCAAAGAAGTGAGAGCCCTTGAAGATGCCTTTGCTTCTTATATCGGGACACAATATGCTGTCGGTGTTGGAAGTGGGACAGATGCCATCAAGATTGCAGGTCTTGCCTATGGGCTCAAAGGCGGGGATAAAGTGGTAACGACTCCAAACACGTATATAGCCACAGCCATGTCGCTGTCCCTCCACGGAATCACCCCTGTCTTTTGCGACATAGAAACAAAGACATACAATATGGATCCGGAAAATCTTGGAGATATTCTCAGAAAGGAGAAAGGGATCAGGCTCTGCATTCCTGTTCATCTTTACGGTCATCCTTCCCGAGTAGATGAAATAGCTGATGTTTGCAGAAAACATGGCGTAGGAGTACTGGAAGATGCCTGCCAGGCCCATGGGAGCTTCTTTAAGGGAAAGAAGGTAGGAAGTTTTGGGGATGTTTCTGCTTTCAGCTTCTATCCCACAAAGAACCTCGGTTGTTATGGAGATGGCGGGATGCTTCTTACGAATTCAGATTCGATTTACGAAAATGCCCTCATGCTTCGCAATCATGGCCAGCAAGGACGTCATGTCCATGTAACTGAGGGGTACAACTCAAGACTTGATGAATTGCAGGCAGCAATTCTCAAATACAAACTGACAAAGCTCGACGGGTGGAATGAAAAAAGGCGCGAGATTGCTTCGTGGTACAAACGGGAATTAAAGGATACGGCGGTAATTTTACCCGAAGAGGAGTCCTGGGGCTACCATGTCTACCACCTGTTTGTCGTGAGGGCAGAGAAGCGGGATGAACTTATGAAGTATCTTGCTCATAAAGGCATCACAACCATGATCCATTACCCTACCCCAATCCATCTTCAAGGAGCTTACCGGTCTCTCGGGTATGGAAAAGGCTCCTTCCCGAACGCCGAAGCCGTTGCGGATGAGATTGTCTCTCTCCCCCTGTATCCATCTCTGACTGAAGAAGAGGTGCAATACGTGTGTGAGGGCATTCGGGGGTTCTACGCCGGATGAGAGTGTTACAGCTTTTCAGCGATTGGAAGTGGACGGGTCCGGCAGAGCCGGTGTTATCGTTATGTGAAGCGCTGGGCGCAGAAGGTGTAGATGTCGCCATTGCCTACAGAAAAACCCCCATCGATTTTCCTGAACGAACAGTTGAGAAAGAAGTGAAGCTGCGGGGACTCAAGTTCTTTGAAGGATTCAGGCTCAATCGGTATTTTGCACCAAGGGACTGGTTTTTTGACATGCGAGGAGTCAAGGCATTTGTGTTGAAGGAACATATTGATATTGTTCATACAAACCTTTCTCACGATCATTTTACTGCCCTGTCTTCCTTGGTTTTTTCAAAGAAAAGGCCTCTCATCATCAGAACAGACCATAAACGAGATGGAACCCCTTACAGCTATTTCATGGGATGGGCCTTTGGTAAGACTGACGGACTCGTGGCCTATGGAAAAAGAATTATGGCCTCTGATATGAAAACCTTCAATTACCCTAAAGAGAGGACATGTGTTATTCCTCCTGCAATCAAAGCTTATGAGGGACCGTTGAAGAACCTCAAGAATGAATTTGGAATTGGGGCAGAACAAAAGGTTATCGGTGTTATTGGGCGTCTCAAACCTGACCGCGGATACGACGTTATTCTGAAAGGTTTCAGAGAGCTCAGAAATCGCATGGACGGTGTGAAACTTCTCGTTGTAGGCAGGAGTTCTCAGATAGAAAAAAGCATAATGCAACCAATTAGCGAACTGGGACTTGAGAATGACGTAATCCTTGCCGGGTACAGGATCGGTGACTATTTCTCAATTATTTCCACCTTTGATCTTTTTGTTATGATGCGTGCGGGAAGTGACGGAAGCGCGAGAGCCCTCAGGGAGGTCATGGCCATGGGAAGGGCCGCTATTGTTTCAGACAGCGGTATGCTTCCTGAGCTTGTTCGGGATGGTTTTTCAGGGTTTGTTGTGAAGCCTGACCCTCAACAGTTGGCGGACAGAATGGAGCATATTCTAAAAAACGATGAACAGCGGATAAGCTTTGGGGAGAATGCAAAGAAGATTGCTGCTGAAGAGTGGAATTACACTGCCCAGGCCAGAAAACTGAAGGAATTTTATGAGAGACTTCTTGCGCTGGGCAAGAGACCACCGCAAGAGAGAGGCTTGAGAGACTGAAGGCTCCAGAGAGACTATGAAGATAGGTCTTGCCATATATAATTTCGATCCAAAAAAAGGTGGTGCCGAGAGGTATGCCTACGATTTAGCGACAGACCTCTTGAATAGGGGTCACCAGGTATATGTGTTTTGTTCAAAAGCAGTCAATCTCCGGGGCGCTGTCATCGCTAAGTTTGATACTGTTCGTTTCCCGAGATGGCTGCGATCGCTCTTCTTTGCCCTGAATCACAGACGATATGCAAAGACATTCTCTCTCGATGTCATGCTCGGTTTCGGAAATACCCTTGATATCGATGTGTATCAAAGCCACGGGGGTGTTCAACGTTTCTGGATGGAGAGAGAGATTGCAAGTTATGACGATCCGAGAGAGCGACGCGTTAAGGCCGCCCTGCTCAGAAACAGCCTGAACCAGCGTGTCCAGAAATGGGTCGAAGAGTATCCAATCAGAAGAGGAGGGTATTCACGGATTATTGCCATCTCTGATATGGTAAAAGGCCACATGAAAGAGCACTACGGTCTGGAAGATGACAAAATAGATATTGTCTACAATGGCGTTGATACCGATAAATTCAAGCCTGATGAACAAAAGAATGAGGAGAAGTTAAAAATACTGTTCTCTGCAGGTAACTTCAGGCTGAAAGGCCTGCTCCCTCTTCTCATGGCAACGGGGGAACTTGTAAAGGAACGCGATGATTTTAAGGTGCTCGTCATGGGAAGGGGACGGAAAGAGCGTTACGAGGAAACGATAAAACGCCTGGGGATTGCGGGCATGGTGAGCTTTCTCGGTGAGACATCCACTCCGGAATTGACATACCGGCAAGCCCATGTACTTGCCCATCCCACCTTCTACGATGCCTGCTCGCTAACCACTATGGAGTCTATGGCCTCGGGTCTTCCCACGATTACTACGAGGTGGAACGGCGCATCGGCCTTGATTGGACCGGATGAAGGCTATGTGATTGATGGGCCTGAAGATACCCAGGGATTGACAGATGCCCTCCGGGGGCTTTTCAACGAAGAGGCAAGGATTACCATGGGCAGGAAGGCACGTCTCAAGCTCGAGGAATACACAATCGCCCAGAATGTGAATCGCATGGAAAACATATTTCGAGAGGTTTGCGATGGAAAACGTTCACACTGAGTGGTCGAGCCTTTTTTCTTATAGGGACAAGATACACAAGAGGCATCCCGAGGTATGGGATATCCCGCTGGTAAAAAAGAGGTCACACCTTTTGAAAGGCATGCTCAGGGATGGGATGACCCTTCTCGATATCGGCGCAGGCATGAAAGGGGTGAAGGCTGAGATTGCAAATCTCGGTATCAATCTTACTTACAAAAGCATGGACGTGGACAGGAGTAACCAACACGATTTTTACGATGTTGAGTCCATTAGCGAAAGGTTTGATGCTATTATCATGTTCGAGGTCATAGAGCACATGTCTCTTCAGGAAGGCTTGGAATTATTGCAGAAGCTCTGCGCCAGGTTGAATGATCGTGGCATTATCGTGATATCTACTCCAAATATATTCAATCCTGCTCGGTACATGAGGGACGCAACCCATAAGACTTTCTATGCCTATGATGAACTCTGCGGGCTCCTCAATATCACCGGCTTCAATATCAAAGAAGTTTATCGGTCTTACAATGATGCCATTCACCGGTATTTTCTCAAAGTTTATCTGCTTGGCTGGTTTTTTCGATTCCTCGGAATCGACTACGCGTATTCGATCTTTGTGGTAGGTGAGAAGGGGTGATTCGCTGGGCGTTCGGAATTCGGCGAACGGCGGCCACATATGGCATGGTGTTGAAAAAGTCTTTCCTATGAGCTTACAGCTTCGAGCTTCTGTTTTCCCTATTGCCTATCGCCCTATTTTAGATGGTATAGACTTCTTTCCCCAGGGTTTTGACCCAATTCTGCTGGAGTACCTTCTGGGCCTCTTCCAGTTTGTCTACACCGAGAATTACGACAGCCTGTCCACCAACTCTGCCTAGGTGGGGGTAAAGATAATGAACATTGATATTGGCGGCTTTGAGAGGTTTGAGCACAGCATTGAGTCCACCGGGATGGTCTGGTGTCTCAACAGCAAGGACATCCGTTTCCTTGGTGGAAAACCCGTTTGCCTTGAGGATATTCACAGCCTTGACCGGATCATCAATAACAAAACGCACCGTACTGATATCCGAGGTGTCAGCAACAGAGATAGCCCGAATATTAACGCCTTCCCGTCCTAAAATTTCGCTCACATGGGACATCGCCCCCGGTACATTGTCAAGTACGATGGATATCTGCTTGATGAACATTCCCTTACTCCTTCACGTATTTGAAGCCCATCTCAAGGGCCTCTTTGTTGAGCTTGATAAGTTTTGCTTTACCTTCACCCAGAATGTCTGTCAGGTTTTTTATCATGAAATCGTAGGATATGATATTGCTCAGCCTGATAAAAGCTCCGAGCATGATCATGTTTGCCACCTTGATGGTCCCGATTTTCTCTGCGAGTTCGCTCGTGGGAACTGCAACAATCTCGATATCACCACGGGCAGACGATACATCGACGATGGAGGAGTTTACAAAAATCAAACCTCCTGACTGAAGGACGCTCTGAAAGCGGGCAAAAGATGGTTGGTTCATGGCCACGACGAATTCAGGGTCTGATGCAACAGGAGATGCGATCTCTTCATCACTGACGGCTACCGTGCAGTTTGCCGTGCCGCCCCGCACTTCAACTCCATAGGATGGAAAGTAGGTGACATGTTTTCCTTCAAGCATGGCCGCTGTTGCAAGTGTGTATCCCATGGAAAGAACACCCTGACCGCCAAAACCTGAAAATATGGTCTTAATCAGCATTGAACCTCTTTCACAACCCCGATGGGAAACTGCTTGCTCATAACATCCTCAACCCATTTGCATGCCTGGAGGGGATCCATCTTCCAGTTCGTAGGGCAGGGAGAGAGAATCTCCACCATGGAAAATCCTGTCTTCTTCATTTGATGTTGGAATGCCCTGGCTAGTGCCTTTTTTGTTGCCATGACAGCAGCGGGTTTGTGAACGGCCACTCGCTCAAGATAGGATGTGCCGTCAAGGACGGCAAGAACTTCGCACATTCTCACCGGATGACCTGCCTGTCCCGATATTCTTCCTGCAGGAGTAGTGGTAGTTACCTGATTAAGGATTGTGGTAGGGGCCATCTGCCCGCCAGTCATGCCGTAGACACCATTGTTAACGAAAATAACCGTGATATTCTCTCCCCGGTTTGCCGCATGGAAGCTCTCGGCGGTGCCGATGGCTGCAAGGTCTCCATCGCCTTGGTAGGAGATGACGAGGTTATCCGGTCTTACCCGCTTGACTCCGGTTGCAACCGCAGCACCACGGCCATGGGCAGATTCAAGGCAGTCGATATCAAAATAGTTGTAAAGGAGCATGCCGCATCCTGCAGGGGCAACGCATATTATAGTATCTCTGAGGCTCATTTCGTCGATCACTTCAGCAAGAAGGCGATTCACAATAGCATGGCCGCATCCGGGGCAGTAGTGGAAGTGTGCCGGTTTCAGCGATTTGGGTCGGGAATAAACCTTCTTCATAATTTCTTGCCCCGCTGCGCCTGATAATAATGACGGGAGATGATCCGGAAGAGGTCAACGGGCGTTGGTATGACACCGCCAGGCCTGCCATAGAAATGGACATGTCCTTTTCCTTCGAGAGAGAGCTTTACGTCTTCTATCAATTGGCCGGTACTCATTTCAAAGACGAAGAAATCATGGATCGTCTTAGCTGTATCATGGATCAACTTTGCGGGGAAAGGCCATAACGTGATAGGTCGGATCATCCCGACCTTCAGGCCTTCCTGGCGAAGCCGAGCGATGGCGCCTTTGGCAATCCTTGCTGCCGTGCCATAGGCGACTACAGCCATCTCTGCGTCATCAAGGAGGTATGTTTCGTAACGGACCTCGCTCTGCTCGATCCGCTCAAATTTCCGCGCTAATTTCCAGTTGTGCTCCTCCAGTTCCTTCACATCGAAAAGGAGGGAGCGGACCATCCTGGCAGGTCTTCCCTTTGCGCCTGTTAGAATGTAGTCTTTGATAACCTCTTTCGGTTTCTTGATGTGATCAAATTCAACCGGTTCCATCATCTGGCCAAGCATCCCATCGCCGAGGACAACCACCGGGTTTCTATATTTTTCTGCAAGATCAAAGGCAAGAGGCATTAAATCGGCTATTTCCTGTACCGATGATGGAGCGAGCACTATGGTCCGGTAATCGCCGTGGCCTCCGCCACGGGTTGCCTGCAGGTAATCGGATTGGGCAGGGGAAATGTTTCCCATGCCGGGGCCTCCCCTTGCCATGTTGAGGATAACTGCCGGAAGCTCATCTGCGGCAAGGTAAGAAATACCTTCCTGCTTGAGGCTGATTCCGGGACCACTTGAGGATGTCATAGCCCGTGCGCCGGCAACGCTTGCCCCGAGAACCATGTTGATGGCTGCAATTTCACTTTCTGACTGGATAAAGACGCCACCGGACTCCGGTACCCTCTTTGCCATGTACTCAGTGAGTTCGTTTTGGGGGGTTATGGGGTAGCCAAAGTAACACGTGCACCCAGCAAGAACCGCTGCTTCTCCTGCGGCTGCATTTCCGCTCATCAGTTTCTTCATGGGGTCCCGCCTCGATAGACTTCGATTGCTACCTCAGGGCACATGATAGCGCAAATCGCACAGCCGGTGCATTCGTTGTCTTTTGGGTAGGCTGCTACGAAATATCCCTTGAGGTTGAGCTTACCTGTGAGGACAATGGCCTTCTTGGGACAGTATTCTATACAGAAGGAACAGCCTTTACAACGCTCCTGATCAATCTCTATATATCCTTTCACTTTTACACGACCTGCCTTATCCTACCAAAACGCCTTAGCGTAGCGTAATTACATGTTTCTTGTCAAATATTTTCGCCTTTCTTATTTTTTTACCCAAGTCGGCGCAGATGTGGTAAAAATGAAGCTGTGTTTTTGAAAATGTTTCGGAGGGATCAAAAAAATTGAACGGGCAACAAACTGAACTGAGGGGAGTGAAGGGATGGCTTCTCCTGCTATGTATCAACCTTGCCATCCTTGATCCATTTGCAAATCTCTTTAATCTTGCCATAGGGACTCACCTTGGGAGGCCATACTTCGATCAAAACCCGGCGTTGCAAAGACTCATGCTCATCAATGGCATATGCAGCATAGCGCTCGCAGTCTTTAGCATCTATGCCGGTATATCTCTCTGGAGGGTTCTTTCGAACGCAGTGACAACGGCCAAAAAATATCTCGGCGCAGCCTTTGTCTATTCAATTATGTCTCTTTTCCTTCCTTACCTGATCGGTCTCTCGGAAGAGATGCAGAAAGAGGTAGGAGCGACGAGTCTTCTCAATAGTTTTGTGACTGCATTATACCTCTATGTATGGTACCAGTACCTCAAGCGATCAAAGAGAGTCAAGGCCACATACCCGGCAATAAGACCTGACGCATAATATTCTTACATTTCAAGAATATTTCTTTATAATCAATTTCAGTTGTGGCATAATAATGAAAAAGGTGCTACGGAATGACCCCTGACCTTACTATGCTCCTTATAGCAGCCGCCACGATTGGATTCCTTCATACACTTCTCGGGCCTGATCATTACATCCCTTTCATTGTAATGGCAAAAGCTCAGGGGTGGTCAATGACAAAAACAGCCATGATTACTGTCTTGAGCGGCGCCGGGCACGTATTGAGTTCGGTTGTTCTTGGTTTTCTGGGTATCGCATTTGGTATTGCAATAAGTCGTTTTGAGTTTTTTGAATCTGTTCGAGGTGACATAGCCATCTGGGCGCTTATAGCATTCGGGCTTGTCTATACCATCTGGGGAATCCGAAGAGCTATACGCAACAAACCGCATGAACATATCCATCTTCACAGCGACGGAGCAACCCACGATCATGAACACACCCATGCCGAAGAGCACGTCCATGTCCATGATAAGGGCGGACGGGCGGTCAATCTCACACCATGGATACTCTTTACAATCCTTGTGTTCGGTCCCTGTGAGCCACTCATCCCCATTCTTATGTACCCTGCTGCAAAGAGTAGCATGGCAGGTCTCGCAACTACTGTAATAGTGTTTGGCATTTGCACCATCGCAACAATGCTCACCCTTGTCCTTGTTTCCGTCTTCGGTATAAGTTTTATACCTGGGCAGCGATGGGAACGGTACGGCCATGCAATTGCCGGGGCAACAATATTATTCTGCGGAGTAGTAATTCAAGTTTTTGGACTATAATACTTCATTGGGTTTGGAATCAGTATAAATACAGTATGGTAAAAATAATGTAAAAAGGCTCCCGGGGTAGTCGGGAACCTTTTCTGTTTATGCTGGTATGGGTGAAAGGATTACGCAACAATCCTCAAGAGGACCATAATTTCGTTTACTTTCCAATAGAGTTGTTTCTGGACATCGCAGTTTTGAACCCAATCATTTTCGTCCGGTAATCCGGAAGGCAAGGTACATCCATCAATCCTTGTCACGATTTCACTCTCAAGCTTCCCAAGGGCTTCCCCATAGAGACCTGACCTTATGTCTCTTTTGACTGTATTGACACTACGGGCAAGAAGTCGTTGTACAGAGGGTTGTGTGAAGTAGGAAGGTGATATCGCCTTGATTGCGACCCGAAGGTGCATTAATTTTTCAAGGATATTCGGAACGGGATCAATACTTCCGTAGATAACTATCTTGTTAGCATCAACATAGGGCCAGCCAGCTTCAAGGGTATCAATGTCTGTGGTTCCTTCCGGAAGCGGCTCCACCTTGATTATAGTAGCCGAGCGGCTTGAGTACCCGGCATTATGATCAGCGTTTTCATCAAATGGCCAGATGACGTCTTGGCTATCGGCTCGTCGACTTCTGATCCGGCGGGCCAGGAACTTTTTGGGGAGGTACTATCCGGTAAGGGCCTTCCCCATCAAGCTTGTTTGAAGGATTCAACACGCCTGGTGTAAGATATTTTCCATCTCGCTTTATGGCAAGAAGCATTTTCAGGCCCGCGCGTTTCTTGATTATCTCTCCATTAACTTTCCTTGTAACTGTTGGTGAACTATAATTGCACCAACCTGATGTCGGATTTTTAGCAACATCTGCTTGTTCGTCATAGTAGAACATCGCTGCAGGATAGTCGCCAAATACATGATAGAAAAGTGGGTCAGGGTCTGGATAGAGCGGGTGGAACTGAGCCCAACCGTCAGGTGCGTACACCATGATACCCGTTGCTTCTGGAAGGATCAACTTGTTCAAAAGCCTATCCATGGCAACCCCGCTATACTTGGCATAGAAGTCCTCCGATTTGTGCGTATTCATTAACATAAACTCAGAATGCTGCCGTATCCTGAGAAGTTGCTTCCTAGTGTAAACTTTCAACGGAGCCGTTACTTTCGTGGGATCATCTGTCGGATTACCCGGGTAACGGTTCGCTGCAATCTCCACCGCATTGGTATACCCGTCTCCGTCGGAGTCGGCATTCGCTATAGCGTTCACAGCAGAGGTGTTGCGGCCATTCGTCTTGTAAGCTAGCCCATAAGGATTAAGTGTATCGTCAATATTGCCGCTTGCATCATAGCCGTAGGTGTAATGGCACCACTGACAGCTTCCGAGGTTTACCGTCTTACCCTTGCTATCAACATATGATCCCCCACTGTGACACAAGTTGCAACTGTCAAGCTTAGTCCCAGCTTTGTCTGGATATACAGAAAGAAAGATGCCAGAGTCGATTTCCCCCATATGATGATATGCCGCATAACATACGAGTGCAGCGACGAAGATGGATGCAACAGTTATTGCTATACTTATTGTCTTTTTGTGCTTCATTTCTTTTTCCTCCTTTTCGGGGTGACACGGCGAGGAGAGATAACCTCAGCCCTTGGATATGCCTGCTATATCGCGGTGAGTTATAATAATCTCTCTTCCCACCCCCTCTGTTGATGTATTGTAGCTTACCGTTTCGCTGAAAGTTTTCTGATACTAGTATATCCTCGTAAAATGGTATTATCAAGTATATTTGGTTTGATATGGTTACTAATTTATATTATTATAGTTGATTAAAGAAAATTGAAATTGACCAAAGTAAGGAGAGACATGGATGTACAGATTTCTTACACATTCCTCATTAACGGTGATCGGTATGCACTTATTGGCATAGCTGGAGGTGATCGTGCGTTGTCCAAGCAATTCGGAATGGAGCCAAAGAAGTTGCCCTTCGCTAACCATGAGGGATTCTATGGTATGTATGAACTAACCCCGGCAGGACTCTATCTCAGAGGGCTTGACCGGAATGATGAAAATGGATACTACCTGCCTATCGAGAGGATTGACCAGGCGAAAGATATCGACCAGGCTTTTTGCGATGACCGAAGCGCGTTGATTCCCTTCACGGGGAAGATACGGCTCGCCAAGGACTTTATTAACCAACCCCGTGTAAATGTGGCTTACCAGAAAGCTCTTGCTTTTAAGACGGTCTTTGACATAACCCTGAAAGAAGGGCAAGTAGTTGGGGTAAAGGATCGCTCGTGGGAAATGGCGCAGAAACGAGATGCTATAAAAGATTGCTGCATGTTTCCGGACAAGCTAGAAGAGACCTTTGCACAACCCCTGATTCCCTTCATGG
>Ga0351958_1236_pt1 | contig 12775 bp, 9 predicted proteins | sample TotcelT113001L15_FD_206843 | JGI IMG/M metagenome (GOLD analysis project Ga0351958, IMG submission 206843) | Enriched cells from coal bed in the Powder River Basin, Montana, United States - Total cells T11 rep3 HSBNCT.T11.300.1.L15 ...
AGACCTTATTGATATTTTGCCGGTTCATTCATGCCTCATGATAAGTATGGCACTGCATATTATGGATACCCGCGGTAAGAAATTAGATACCCTGTGTGGTCATTTTGAAGAATTACCATAAATTAGACGTCGAAAAACAATTCATGGCATGTCAGTAGAGAAAAACGACATCGAGCTCCCGGCCCTCATTCGCCTGATTGATGAACCCGACGAAAAGATATACCGACAAATCAGGCTACAGATACTTGCTTTTGGCGAGGATGCCCTGACACGGCTCGAAAATGCGCGCGAGAACAGTTTCGATACCTTTGCACAGAAGCGTTTGGCGGAAATTATCAGGACCATACAGACCGAAAGCCTGCATCAGGACATCGCCCAATGGGTACTTACAGGCGCCGGTGAACTCTTTAACGGAGCCCTGCTGATTTCACGTTTCGAAAATCCCGGTTTGGATGTAGCAGGTGTGTCGCGCAGCCTGGCCCGGATTATCCAGGATGTGTGGCTCGAAATGAACGACCAGATGAGCCTGCTCGACAAGGTGAAAGTGGTGAACCATATCCTCTTCGATGTGCACCGTTTCGCAGCTACCAAACCGGGTGCTACAGCCCCGGAGCATTACTTCATACAGGACGTGCTCGAAAACAAACGTGGCAGCAGTGTAGGACTGGGTATTCTGTACCTGATCGTGGCACAGAGCCTGAAATTGCCTGTTTTCGGGGTTGACCTGCCTTTTAACTTCGTACTGGCCACCCTGGATAAAGCGCCTGCCCGCAACCCCGATGCCTATCTTAATGCCCCGGTAATGTTCTATATTAACCCGGTGTACAAGGGAATGGTTTTCGTGCGTCGTGAAATCGACCGGTTTCTCAAAGAAAGCAAGATCGAAATAAATCCGGCTTATTATCAGGCATGCAACAATGTGACAGTCATCCAGCGGATGGTGCTTGAATTGAGGTCTATTTGCGAAAGGGAAGGACAAACCGAAAAAATGGATGGCTTCGATGATATACTGGGATTGTTGCGGTGAGGGTTTATGGGGCTGTATTTCCCCGAAAACCCTATTCATTGGCCATGATATGATTATAGAAGGCGCTGATCAAAATTACATTCAATAAGGCAGTCAGAAAGAAGGCTTTGTTTTTCTGAGAACAGGTCAGTCATCCCTTCCAGCGTTTATGGCACCTCCTCCTGCACCTGATGGGCCGCATTGTTGCCGGCCAGCACCAGGTCGAGGCTATTCACACCGTTATCGACCTTGCGGTGAGGGGAAAGATAACCCGTGAAAAAGCATTATGCAGAAACAATTCTCTTATATTTCATGAGCTTTCGCTAACCAGTTGCTATCAAACTTTCATAACGCTGGAACATCAGGACTAATGTAACCCGATAGAGCAGACCCATCCATAATTTTTTTAGATATCGCATCCTGTTTTATATTTCCTCAATATCATCCTCCGGCAAATGGTTCGAAAAATGCTGTTTGGAATTTTTGGCGTAATGGACATTTCTAATGCTTTTTTTGGGACAAGAGCTTCTAATGGACATTTCTAATGCTTTTTATTTTTCCGTAAACTCGCTTTCAGTTTCCTTTTGGTATAGTTTTGTTTTGTCAGGTAAGCGGAAGCAGGCTCTGCTGGGGAGCAACCTGCCAGGAATATCCTGACCGACTGGAATGGTCAAAATGGGCTGGCGTTTGTCAGCCCATTTTATTTGATTATTCCAAGAGCAGATGCCTTAAAAAACCCATTGATGAATCTTTCCTTTCGCCTTCGGCTCATCCCATTATGGTTACGCAATTTGTTTTTCAAATCGGTAAACGTCCCTTCAAGTTGGTTGTTGGTATTTGGTAGCCCAACTTCCATGTTGTCGTACCAAGTGAAGAGATGTTGTTTGTTGCGCTCTAAGCTTTTATATGCACTCCTTAAGCGTTTATGGACATACCGGCTTTTCCCTGTTTCAGGGTTTATGGCTCTTTTGCTGATATAACTTTCCCATTTATTGAACCATTCGCCCAGTGCACCCCAAAAGCTTTCTTTGTCAGTCTTTGGCAACAGTTGTACAATATTTTTAAGTTCAACTGATGCGGGTAGCTTTGGCCTTCGTGTAATGTACCGGTTCACTATGGCTATCTGGTGAAATTGGCACATCTGGACGGGATAAGCACCCAAAGCATTGAAGAGCCCCCTTCTTCCATCGCACACTATGCCTTTTATGCTAATGCCCTGATTTTTGAGGTGGTTTATGCCTTCAATATATCCTGCAATGGTTTCGTACTTCACAAACCGCCAGTACAAATATTGACCATCTGTATTCTGAAATACCATGACTCCAAAATTCCGACCAAAGTAGGTGGTATCCATCAGGACAATGCTCTGTTTTGGTTTACAAAATTCCTGTTTTACAATGACTTGGTCAATCCTTCTTTGTATTGTCCTGGGCGAAACCCCATATTTTTTCGACAATTGGCCGTAGGTCTGTTTCCCATTGGTATACTCTTGCCACAGCGTATTATTGTCAATCCTGTTTCCGCCTAAAAATTGCCGCTTGCAGTTGTTACACCTGTAGTTCTGGACACCCTTGTTGGTGCCATTCTTCTTAGTCCGTTTAGAACCACAGTAAACACAAATTTTTTATTCATCGCTTTCAAATTCTCCAAAGCTATGTGTTTACAGTACTTGTCGCGTATCGGAGCATTAATTTTGTCCATTAAGCCGAATTTTTCATTTGCGAGCACCGGATGTAGCTTTTTAGGGTTATTTCGGGTTCGGTGATGAGGAGAATAAAAAATTTCACCCCAACGGGGTTTAAAGGGAACAATTTGATTTTCAGGCCATATAATATCACCCTTTCAGTGTTTAAAAAACATATTCAACATAACCCCAGAACCCCGAAGGGGTGACATGATTATAGAATAACGGGAAAATCCAGATTCAGAACCCCGAAGGGGTGACATGATTATAGAAGAAATCAAGCCAATTAAAGAACCCCGAAGGGGTGACATGATTATAGAATGACGGAAAAATCCAGATTCAGAACCCCGAAGGGGTGACATGATTATAGAAGAAATCAAGCCAATTAAAGAACCCCGAAGGGGTGACAGAATGATGGTTCATGCCGATTCGCTACACTTCCAACCCCTCCTCCGGCAAATGGTCCGAAAAATGCTGTTTGGGATTGCCCATGCCTGAACGCCGGAGGTAACTTTTCATCGCTGTTTCGGTTTCGGTCATGAGGGGAGGGCCAGCGGGCCGGATCAACCCGGGACCTTCGGCTGTGGGGCTTTTGATTGCAGGATAAACGGGGTATGCATTCATCAGTGAAGCATCCAGAGGCTTCAGCATGGCGGTGACGTCAGTCAGGGGAAGCGAATCGTCCAGCCACTTCTTTTCCATATGCTGGGGCAGGATCACCGGCATGCGATGATGGGGCAGCAATTGCATCAATGCATTGGGAACCGTGGTGATGATGGCAAACGATCGGATGATTTCACCGGTCTGCGGATGGGTCCATTCGTCCCAGATACCGGCCAGGGCAAAGGGCCGGACTTTGTTTCGCAAATACACTACGAAGGGTTTGCTAAGCTTTTCTTTGGTGGTACCTTCAATAAAGGCATCGACAATTACCAGGCAGCGCCGCGAGCGAATTGATCTGCGGAAGGCAGGTTTTTCGATAATGCCCTTCGCTCCGTTAAACGCAGGGTCGTTGTCAGAATTATGGTCACCCTCGGCCCTTGCGTTGATGAAGTACTTATCTGTTTTCGACCAGAAAGGTGTGAGGCCAAAACGCATCAGCTGTAAAGCCCGGGGATTATCGGAGGCCACCACTGCTGCAAACCGCCCGGCGCCAATATTGTAGGCAGGCTGAAGAGGCACATCGAAATGGGCTGTTACATTAAACCGTTTTTCGAGGGTTTCGAGTTTCTGTACAAGGATAAATCTGCCACACATATTCACAATAATTGCTACGGTAAAGGTAACCATTACAAGGCAACGAATTCTGTTATACCCGACATTCAATCCCATCCCTTCGCTAAAAGCGAAACCGGATTAAGAACCAATTTGGAATTGTGGCGTGTATGATTCCTGAGCTGAGATTTCATACCTTCGCATTTCAAACCCATAAACACACAGGAAATGCAATTTTTAGACCTGGTGGCCGCCCGCCACAGCACCCGTCATTTCGACGGCAGGCCCGTGGAACGCGAAAAAATGGAACGTTGCCTCGAGGCCTCCCGTCTGGCTCCATCTGCCAGCAACAGTCAGCCCTGGACATTTGTTGTAGTCGACGACCCTGACCTGAAGGAAAAAGTTGCCCGGGAAACTTACAGCCGTTTGGTTTCTTTCAACAAGTTCGTACTGAAAGCAGCGGCAGTTGTGGTGATAGTGATGGAAAAGCCCAAACTCATAACCCAGATTGGCGAGGCCATCAAGAAAAAAGAATGGCCGCTGATCGACATTGGGATTACAGCCGAGCATTTCTGCCTGCAGGCAGAAGAGGAAGGACTTGGCACCTGTATGTTGGGTTGGTTTAACGAGGCGCCCATTAAAAGCCTCCTGAAAATCCCTGCCGGTAAAACCATCGGCCTGCTGATTGCCGTGGGCTACCCCGACGAATCTGTCGTAAAGGAGAGAAAACGGAAGCCCGTTGACGATTTCCGCAAATACAATTCGTACCGTTAGACTGGCTGCAAAGGATTATCCGCCGTTGCGGCAAGTACTTTCTTTGTTATCACCTTATCCTTTTGCAGTTGATTTTTTAACTGCTCCAGATTGTCAAATCGGACTTCATCCCTCAGGCGGTCATAAAAAAACACGGTGAGTATCTCACCATAGATTTCAGCATCAAAATCAAACAGGTTAACCTCAATGGCAAAGGAATGCCGGTTGATTGTAGGCCGTACACCAATATTGCCCATCCCATCGTATAAATGTCCGTTATAGAGTACTCTTGCGGCATATACCCCATTGGCGGCTATTAATTTGTATTTATCCTCGGCTTCGATATTGGCCGTCGGGAAACCCAGCCGGTGTCCAATCCGGTTTCCGTGAACAACTTTACCGGTAATGGAATAGGGGTAACCCAGCAGAGAATTTGCCTGGCGAATGTTCCCTTCGTGCAGGGCATTGCGTATACGGGTTGAGCTTACTTCCATTCCATCTGCCAATAAAGGATGGACTTCTTCGACGCAAAATCCGGTCTCGTGTGCCAGATGGAGAAGCTTGTCGTGGTCGCCCTGCCTGCCATGCCCGAACCTGTGGTCGTACCCAACTACAAGACAGCTGGTTTTAAGGGTACTGACGATGAAAGCCCGGATAAATGTTTCCCAGGGGGTTTTGGAGAATTCACGGGTAAAAGGCAGGATAATCAGATGGTCGACCCCGAGGCCGGCAATCAGTTCATACTTACGGTGTGCCGTATTAATGAGTTTCACGGCTGTGCCGTATTGTGCCAGGACCATACGGGGATGTGGCTCGAAGGTCACCACAATGCTTTCCCCCCCGCGTGCAGCGGCAATTTCGGTAAGCCGTCCGATGATGCGGCGGTGGCCCAAATGGACTCCGTCGAAAGTCCCGACTGTAACCACCGGGTATGAAAACGCCGGAAGGGTATCTATTTGGCGGTGAATTTTCACGCGGCCGGCCCTGCCATTTTTCGTTTTATGAGATATTCTGCAATTTGTACGGCATTGGTGGCCGCACCTTTGAGAAGGTTGTCCGATACAATCCAGAGATTCAGGCTGCAGGGCTGGGATTCGTCGCGTCGTATGCGGCCCACAAAGACCTCATCTTTTCCCTCGGCAAACAGAGGCATGGGATAAAGGTTCTGCGAAGGATCATCCTGAATCACCACACCTGGCGTGTTTTCGAGAATTCTAACCACTTCCTGGATTTCAAATTCATTTTCAAATGCCACATTAATCGATTCGGAATGCCCGCCTCTTACCGGAACCCTGACGACAGTGGCGGTCACCATGATGCTACTGTCACCTAATATCTTACGGGTCTCGTCAACTAATTTTATTTCCTCAGAAGTATAGCCGCTGGCTGTGAAATTTCCGCCATGGGGAATCAGGTTTCTGAAAATCTGATGCGGATAAGCAAATTCGGCTACGGGCAAACCGGTTTCTTCATGATTCAACTGGTCAATGCCTTTTTGCCCTGACCCTGTTACCGATTGGTAGGTGGATACGACGATACGGCGGATTTTATACCTGCGGTGAAGCCCCGACAGGACCAGAACCATTTGAATGGTGGAGCAGTTTGGGTTGGCTATGATCCGGGTTTCGGGCGAAATGGTATGCGCATTGATTTCGGGTACAACGAGGGGAACATCCGGGTACATCCTCCAAAACGAACTATTGTCGATAACAAAACACCCCTGATCGGCGAACTGCCCGGCCGCCTGCCCCGAAACACCAGCCCCGGCCGAAAAAAGAGCGATATGGGGTTTCATGGCCAGGGCCTCGTCAACTGTTATCACTTCGAACGAACGGCCACTGATTTCCAAAACTTTCCCTTTCGAGCCCGAAGAGGCGGCCGCCAGAATCCTGCTGCCGATGAAGATATCGGAAGCAAGGAGTTTGTTAATCATGGTCCGGCCTACCAGGCCGGTTGCCCCAATTACAGCCAGGTTATACATATAACTCAGATTTGTTTAGCTTGGATGCCATAAAAATCTTGCCAAAAAAAGTTAGAAACAAAACAGATTTTCGTGAATATAAGGCCGCAAAAATACTATATTTACAGCTGAAAATCTTTAATAAGCCAGTACGATGCACAAGGAGTACAAACATCCGTCAAAGAAGGCCGCTTTCGTAAAAAAGACGGTTCACTTGTTTCTGATTCTTATTTATTCCACAAATGCAGTCGCCCAGTTTACCGATGATTTTTCGGACGGGGATTTCATCCAAAACCCGCCCTGGGCAGGACAATCCAGCTATTTCCAGGTCAATTCGGCCAAACAGCTTCAGTTAAATGCCGGCGGGGAGGGCATTTCGTGGCTCACCACCGAATCAGGCATCCTCCGGCCGGCTGAATGGAGATTCTGGATAAAACTTGCATTTAGCCCTTCGGGCAATAACTTTTCGCGTGTTTATCTGAATTCGGATCAAAATGACCTAAGCGGACCGCTTAATGGCTATTATCTGCAGTTCGGAGAGGCCGGGTCGGCAGATGCCATCCAATTATTCAGGCAGCAGGGAAGCACCCATACCCCGGTTTGCCGTGGTGCTGATGGTTTTATTGCCGCTTCGTTTGCCATTGGGGTAAAAGTAATCCATAAAGACAACAGCACCTGGGAACTATATGCCGATGCAGCAGGTGGAAATAACTACCAGTTGCAGGCCGTTGGAAATGACCAGGCCATTTCTGCTGGGGCATATTTTGGGGTGTATTGCAAATACACTTCGAGCAACGCAAACAAAATGTACTACGACGATTTCTATGCCGGGCCCATCTTGGTTGACATTTCGCCCCCCGAATGGCTGTCGCTGGCATTAACTTCCGATTCTTCGCTCCAGCTTGTTTTTTCAGAAGCCCTCGACCCGGCCTCAGCCACAAATCCGGACAATTACGAGGTAAATCACGGAGCCGGAATGCCTCAGAGTTTAAACCAGCCCTCTGCTGAAAAAGTAAATCTTTCATTTGCCATCCCATTTCAGCAAGGCATAAACTATACCCTGACCATTTCAGGAATAAAAGACCTGGCGGGTAATGAAACGGGGGTCCTGACCCGAAACTTTTCGGTATACAAACCCCAGTCATTCGATGTGGTCATCAACGAGATTATGGCCGACCCCGACCCTCCGGCCGGTTTGCCCAACTGGGAATTTATAGAACTTTACAACAATACAAAGGCAAACATTTCGCTTCATAATTGGGTGCTGCAAACCGGTAGCACCAAAAAAACCCTCACGAACACCGAAATCCCGCCCCTTGGCTACCTCATCCTTTGCCGGCCCGAAGCCCGTGACGAGCTGAATGCATATGGTACAACTTCCCCGGTGGCTTCTCTCACCCTCACCAATACTGGCCAGGAACTAAAACTGATTGACCCATCCGGAAAAATTATCTCCAGGGTTAAGTATTCCGATAAATGGTATGGGGATGCAGCCAAAGCCAACGGCGGCTGGTCGCTCGAACAGAAAGACCCACTGGCGTTCTGTCTCGGGGCCGAAAACTGGTCAGCTGCGGCTCATGTTGCCGGTGGCACACCCGGGAGCCGTAATTCCATCTTTGATTCGCTTAACCTCCTGCCCCTGGTTAAAATAGTTGCGGTTATGCCACCCAACAGCCTGAAAGTTGTCTTCAACCAGGGTATGGACAGTACCAGCATGGCCAGCCCGGCGAATTACACCATCAGCCCGGGCAATCTGAAACCCCTCGAAGCACTTGTTGCCGACGAATCCTTCACCACCGCGGTCCTGAGTTTTGGGCAGAATTTTGTCCAAGGCACCGAATACCGCCTGTTTCTGTCGCAAGCCATCCAAAACTGCCAGGGGGTTCCCCTGCCCGAAAACACATTCTGGAGCTTCAGGCTTCCGGCCCCTGCCCGTCCTTTTGATGTGCTGATTACCGAAATCATGGCCGACCCCGACCCGCCCGTCGGGCTGCCTGCCCATGAATACGTTGAAATTTTCAACCGTACCGGCGACCTGGTGGATTTAAGCGGATATACCTTTACAAGCGGTACCTCCAAAAAAACCATTGCAACAGCCTACTTAGGTCCCGGTGAGTTTCTCATTCTTAGCCACGAAAAGGCTGAAGCAGACCTGTCGGGGTTTGGCAATTTCTACGGTTTCAGTTCCTTTTCACTCACCAATAGCGGGCAGTCTCTCAGCCTGGCCAATCCGGCAGGAACAGTCATCAGCTGGGTTGATTATTCAGAGGCATGGTATGGATCTTCGCCCAAGAAAAACGGTGGCTGGTCGCTCGAAATGATTGACAGCGAAAATCCCTGCACAGGCGAAGGCAACTGGCAGCCCTCTGTTGACGTGGCGGGCGGAACGCCCGGCAGGGAAAACTCGGTTAAGGACAGCAACCCCGACACAGTACCGCCACGGCTGGTTTCGGCCTATCCCCGGGCAGCTGCCGAAATCGAGATTTATTTCTCTGAAAGTATCGACAGCGTTGCTGCGACACAGGCAACATATTATCAAATCGACAACGGCATTGGTAATCCCCTGCAATCAGAGCCACTCGACTACCGAAACATTGGATTCCTGCTTCAATTGCCCATACCTTTAGCAGAAGGCAAACGATATACCCTTGCCACCACGGCAGGTATTGGAGATTGCGCCGGTAACCAGTTGTCAGCAGGCGCTTCAGTTCAATTTGGACTTCCGGTGGCCCCTTCTCCTTCGGAGGTTATTATCAATGAAATGCTTACCAATCCGTTTGAAGGAGGCAGTGATTATCTGGAGCTCATGAACCGCTCGGATAAAATCATCGACCTGGGCTCATTAGGCCTGACGTATCAATCACTTACATCACAGGGCAGCCCAAAATCAATTTTCCTGCCTTCGTTGCTCATGCTTCCGGGCGAATATTACTGCCTGACACGAAAACCCCAGGCCGTTCTGGCACATTATGGATCGCCCAGCCCTCACCAAATTATCCCTGTTGACAACCTGCCCGACTTTACCAGCGACAGCGGCATCATCATCCTGCATCGCCGCGAAAATACGGCCATCGTAACTGATCGCCTGAAATATTCCTCGAAAATGCACCTTGCCATGATTAAAGATTTAGATGGTGTGGCCCTCGAAAGAATCAACCCTGCAAGGAGCGCTGACGACCCGACCAACTGGACCTCCGCCTCCGAGGCTTCAGGATTTGGTACCCCCGCCGCAAAAAACTCACAATACTCCGAAATTCCTGCTTCGAAAGGCACACTCACGATTTCGCCCGAAATATTTTCGCCTGATGGAGACGGGGCCGACGACCTGGCACACATCCGCATCGCGCCTCCGGGCGAAGACTATCTGGCCAATCTCAGCATTTATGATGCACGCGGCCGCTTAGTCCGTCGCTTGGCCCAAAACTTCAGCCCGGGAACCGAAGCCACCGTGAGCTGGGACGGCTCGCGCGACGACCGTACGAAAGCACCGGCAGGTATTTATGTGATACGGTGCGAACTGTTTGATTTATCCGGAAATTTCGAAATACTGAAATCTACAATGGTATTGGCCATTAACCTGAGATAGGTCAACACCATCGAAATCTCTTAGGACAAGCCTCTGCTATAAACAATTATTACTGATGGTCCAAAATCAGTGCTTGCCGACGCCAATAACATTAATAATATCTTCAGCACCAATTTTTTGCTGTTCCCCGCTACGCATGTTTTTGAGGGTGAACATTCCGCAGTTCATTTCATCCTCACCGGCCAATACCACATAGGGGATTCTCAGTGCATCGGCATACGAAAGCTGCTTTTTCATTTTCGCAGCATCCGGATACAATTCCACGCCCAGGCCGGCCTCCCTGAGGCTGTTGAGAAGCGGCAGGCAATACCGTACCCCCTCTTCCCCGAAATTGACGATCAGCACTTTTGTGCCGGCCGCTGCCACGTCGGGAAAGCGTCCTGATTGCTCGAGTACATCGTAAATACGATCGGCACCGAACGATATACCGACACCCGAAACACCCGGCATGCCGAAAATCCCGGTCAGATTGTCGTAACGGCCGCCCCCGCATATGCTGCCAATGCTTACGTCTTTCGACTTTATCTCGATAATGGCACCGGTATAATAGTTGAGGCCACGGGCCAGGGTAAGGTCTAAGCTGATTACCGAGTTCAATCCGAGGGCATTTGTATAGCCCATCACGGCCTCCAGTTCTTCTATTCCTTTGAGACCGGTTTCGGAGTGATGTAAAATGTTCTTCAGGCTGTCCAGTTTTTCCGTATTATCCCCTTTCAGGAACAAGACAGGTTTGAGTAAATCAATAGCCCCGGTATTTAAACCCCTTCCGGTTAATTCGGCGATCACGTTTTCAGGGCCGATTTTATCCATTTTATCGATAGCCGTGGTAATATCGGTCAATTTCTCCGGCTCTCCGATATATTCGGCAATCCCGGCCAATATTTTCCGGTTGTTGAGCAGTATGGAAATGTTGAGGCCGAGGCGGGAAAAGACTTCATCTGCCATTTTCAGCAGTTCGGCCTCGTTGAGCAGCGAATGACTGCCAATTACATCGGCATCGCATTGGTAAAACTCGCGGTAACGTCCCCGCTGAGGCCTGTCGGCACGCCAAACCGGTTGTATCTGGTAGCGTTTGAACGGAAATGTAAGCTTATCCCGATTCTGTACGACAAAACGGGCAAAAGGCACCGTGAGGTCGTAGCGAAGTCCTTTTTCGCTGATATATGGCCAGAGTCTTTGAAACTCCGGCTCATGCATGTATTCGGCGGGCACATCTTTCAGAAAATCGCCGGAATTGAGGATACGGAACAGCAGTTTATCGCCTTCCTCCCCATATTTCCCGAGCAGGGTAGTCAGGTTTTCCATGGCCGGGGTTTCGATTGGCAGGTAACCATAGAGCCTGAAAACCGAACGAATGGTGTCGAAAATATAATTGCGGCGCTGCATTTCTTCAGGGCCGAAATCGCGGGTGCCTTTGGGGACAGAGGGTTTTTGAAAACTCATTTTTACGGCTGGTTGGAAACAAGGGTGCCAATATGTTCGCCCGTGACCACTTTCAGGAGGTTTCCGGGGGTATCCATATCGAAAACATAAATTGGAAGGTCGTTTTCCATACAAAGGCTGAAAGCAGTAAGATCCATGATTTTCAGCCCCTTGTCATAGGCTACTTTAAACGACAGGGTTGAATATTTCACGGCAGCGGGGTCTTTTTCGGGGTCGGCCGTATAAATCCCATCCACACGTGTCCCTTTCAGAAGCACGTCGGCCTTGATTTCGACGCCGCGAAGGGCCGAGGCCGTATCGGTTGTAAAATAGGGGTTTCCGGTACCTCCGCTGATGATGACGGTTTTACCGGCTTCCAAATCGGCAATGGCGGCACGTCGGCTCATAGGAAAGGCAATTGGTTTCACCTCGAGCCCACCCAGCAGGGAGGACGGAACGCCCTGTTTTTCGAGTTCGGCCTGTAAAGCCATGCTGTTAATCAGGGTTGCAAGCATGCCCATGTAATCGCCCTGAACGCGATCCATCCCTTTGGCCGTACCCTGTAGCCCGCGGAAAATGTTTCCCCCGCCAATCACGATGGCCACCTGCACGCCCAGTCGGGCAATTTCGGCAATTTGCCCGGCATATTCCGTCAACCGCAGGGGGTCTATTCCGTATTGTTGCCGGCCCATCAGCGACTCCCCGCTGAGTTTGAGCAAAACTCTTTTGTATTTCAGCATATTTCTCTTATTTACAGGTTATTGGGCGCCATGACAGTTTTTATATTTTTTGCCACTGCCGCAGGGGCAGGGTTCGTTTCGGCCCGGTGCTCTTTCAACTTTCACCGGTGCCGGTTTACTTTGTTCGCGTGTAGGGCTGGCCTGCGAGAGCATGTCGGTCCGTTCCTGTTTCAGCCGGCTCATGTCGGTTTTTCGCGGGGCCTGGGCTTCCTTCACCTCCGCGTCCTGTCCTGGCAGATTCGATTTGAGGAGGAAAGAAGCTATTTCGCGGTTGATGCGCAGGAGCATTTTGCTGAACAGCGAAAACGATTCAAACTTATAAATCAACAAGGGGTCTTTTTGTTCGTAAACTGCATTTTGCACCGATTGCTTCAGTTCGTCCATTTCGCGAAGATGTTCTTTCCAGGCA
>Ga0351958_1238_pt1 | contig 12675 bp, 13 predicted proteins | sample TotcelT113001L15_FD_206843 | JGI IMG/M metagenome (GOLD analysis project Ga0351958, IMG submission 206843) | Enriched cells from coal bed in the Powder River Basin, Montana, United States - Total cells T11 rep3 HSBNCT.T11.300.1.L15 ...
AGGCCGGGTTCTTTTAAAGCATGCGTTTCGGCCCGATGGTCTGCTTATGCATTGTTATTACGGAGAAAAAAGTACCGGCACAGGTTTTTTGGAAGATTACGCCTTTCTGGCCAAAGCGTTGCTTGATTTATACGAAATAACAGGCGATGGATGCTTTCTTGCAAAAGCAGGCCAATTATTAGAGGATGCTTTGGCGGGATTCAGCCATTCACCGGGCGTTTTGTACCGGTTTACCCACAACGCCGGCAATACGGTGCCGGTTGCCAGAGTTGAGGAAACCGATATGGTTATGCCTTCTTCCAATTCAATGTTGTGCCGGGCATTTGTGAAATACGGGAAAATATGTGGAGAAGAAAAGTACCTTTCCTTAGCCAGACAAATGTTAATGGCTGTTTCAGACAAAATGAACACAACCCCAACGGCTTATGGAAACTGGGGACTGGCTCTGGCTGAAATCCAGGAGCCGTGGTTTGTTGTACGTATATCGGGGGAAAAATACGATGATTTCGCGGGGATTCTGTATAGCCGCTTCCATCACCATATTGTGATGCCCGAGGCAACAAGCGGGTTGCTACAGTCCGGAGCCATCCAGATTTGCGGTGCAAGGGGATGTTTGGCACCGGTCTATTCAGTTCAGGATGCAATAGAAAGGTTGGATAGTAAAACGGTTTAACCATGCGAGTAGTAATTCAGAGAGTTGATTATGCCAAAGTTGTGGTATCGGGATGTGAAGTTGCAACCATTGATACAGGTCTATTGGTTTTTTGTGGTTTTGAGGAGGCCGACACATCTGATGATTTGGAATGGATAGCCGGAAAAATACGTAGGATGAGAATTTTCAACGATTCGGAGGGGGTCATGAATATTTCGGTTGAAGAAGCCGGCGGACAGATTTTATTGGTCAGTCAGTTTACCTTGCATGCGAGTACGAAAAAGGGCAACAGGCCATCTTATATCAGGGCTATGCATCCTGAGGCAGCCGGTATTTTTTTTGAAAGGTTTGTACAACAGATGACGGCTCAGACGGAAGTTCCTGTAAGGGCAGGGGTTTTCGGCGCCCACATGGAAATAGAACTGTTGAATAACGGGCCCGTAACCATTATTGTGGATAGTAAGAGCAGAGAATAATCATTTTAGTTTGGCCATGAACCGGGCCAGATTCACAATATACCGTGTATGCGTGCCTTCGCCAATTAAGCCGGTTTCGTCCCACGCCTTTGTTTCGAATACGAGTTTGTTTCCGATGTGGCTCAATAATTTACAACGGCAGGTCACGATGGCACTGACCGGTGTGGCTTTAAGATGAGAAACAGTTACTTCAGTACCCACCGTCGACAGGCCTTCGGTGAGAAATGGGGCTACTGCCAGGAGGCAGGTTTTTTCCATTAAAGCAATTAAAGCCGGGGTGGCAAACACTTCAACCAACCCAGAACCATATCGGGCGGCTGTATCTTTCTTAAAAACCTGCTTTGTGAGCTGGTGTTCAAGGGAAACAGGAAATGACTGAGAAATCATGGAAAATGAAAATGGATGGTTTTATGCAGTGATTCGTTGAGGCTGAGGAAAACAGGGCAGGCGTATGCCGCATTACGAATGATTTTCTCCTGTTTTTCAGTATATTGAAATTCCGGAAAGTACAGATCTACAATAATTTCGCCAACTCTTCGAGGCGGACCGGTCATGATTTTGGTGGTTTCGGCCCGGGTGCCGTCAATCGAGAATCCATGAGTACGGGCAGCAATACCCATTATGGTAAGCATACAACTTCCAAGGGAGGCAGCCAGTAGATCGGTAGGCGAAAAAGCTTCTCCTTTTCCCTGATTATCGGGCGGGGCATCGGTTATTATGGTTTGCCCGCTGGGCATATGTGTGGCCTGAGTCCGCAAATCGCCCTGATAGATGGTTTTTATGGTGTGCATGTTTTTCCTGCAAAATTATGCAAATGATTACCACACAAAAAAACCCGGCTTTTGGCCGGGTTGGGTAAGGATGCGAATGCATTTATTTTTTGTCAGGGCTGGGTTTTGCACCGGAGCACTTGCTGGCTGTCCCGCATTTGGTGGCGCAATTTGATTTGGCTTTGCTGGTGCAGCATTCAGTGGATTTTTTGGCTTCGGTGCAGCATTTTTTTGCTTTATCACCATCGGTTTTTTCAACCTTTGCGTCTTCCTTTTTAGGTGGATCGTCGTGGTTTATAACATTTACGATGTTGGTATCGGTAATCAGTGCCACAGAAGCAGCAACATTGACAGTAAGAAATGCAAAAATGCTGAGGACTAAAAAGATTTTTTTCATGGTTGCAGTGTTTTTAAATGTGCTGCAAACTTAGTATATCCTTAAGCCCTGTGTTGTTAACGGCTTGTTAATGCTTGTTAACAGGTGGTTAAGCCTTACAGGGCAACCCGTGTCTTGATTACTTTTGCATATCCATAACAGGTTGATAATTATGCGACCCTATACATTCCGGATGATTGCCTTTACGGCCTCCCTCGCGCTTATTGGCGTGATTTTTACCCAGTCGTTTTGGGTGCGAAATGCCATAAAACACCAGGAGGAACAATTTAATGCCAAAGTTAAAATTGCCCTGAAAACAGTTGCTAACCAGCTGTTCGATCTCAAGTCGGATTCGTTGCAGCGAGAAGAGTACTATTGTCAGGAGACTTGTTCGTTGAATATATCCGGGATGTTTACCCCGAAATTTGCCATTGCCCTCGACTCTCTGATATGCGCCGAGTTTAATTGCATGGGTTTAAACAAGGAATATATATACGGATTATATAACGAGAGGGGAATGATACTCCCGGAGCAAGCTGAGGGCAATTACATGTTGATTAAGAATTCGAGGCATAACATCTCGCTTTCCTGTATTCATCGTTCGGGAGGGCTTCATTTGGGAGTGTATTTTTTTAACCAGAAAGGGATTGTTATGCGGCAGCTTGCCGGATGGATTATTTTGTCGGTGGTTTTTACCTTTATTGTCATTATTTCTTATGCCCTCACGGTGATGTCTTTTCTGAGGCAGAAAAAATTGTCGGAAATGAAAAGTGACTTTGTGAGCAATATGACACATGAATTTAAAACACCGATATCAACGATTTCTTTGGCCAGCGAAATGCTCACCAAACCACAGGTAGTGGGGGATGTCGATAAGGTAAAGAAGTACGCCGCCATGATTTATAACGAAAATACACGCCTGAAAAATCAGGTAGAACATGTTTTACAGGTTACGGCATTTGAACAGCAAAAGATTACACTTAACTATGATCGCATCGACCTGTCTGAGGCCTTGAAGATGGTTGCCGAAGTGTTCGATTTGTATGCCCGTGAATCGGGCGGGAAGGTCGTATTTGAGAACCATGCGACAGTGAAAAATATCTATACCGATAAAATTCATTTTAGCAATGTGGTATCTAACCTGCTTGAAAATGCAGTGAAATATGCCTCACCCAACCCTGTTATAAAGCTTGAAGCACATAATCATTCATTCAGGGGTGGGAAAGGGATCATGATTATTGTTTCGGATAATGGCCCCGGTATTTTGCCGGAGTACCAGCGGCATATATTTAAAAAGTTTTACAGGATTCCTACCGGCAACCGTCACGATGTAAAGGGATTCGGGCTGGGGCTGTATTACGTAAAAACCATAGCCACCCTGCACGGGGGATGGGTTCAGCTCAACAGCCAGCCCGGCAGGGGCAGCCGGTTCTCTGTGTTTTTTCCCGAAAAATAATAAACTTCAAACAGATGAAGAACATAAGTGTCTTGTTGGTGGAGGATGATGTAAACCTGTGTCTGGTTATTCAGGATTATCTCGAAATGCTGGGTTATTCTGTTATTAGCAGCCATGATGGGGAAGAAGGACTCAGGCTGTTTAAAACAAGGAAGCCTGACTTATGCATTCTTGATGTGATGTTGCCATTGCAGGATGGGCTGCATCTGGCAAGGGAAATAAAAAAAACGAATCCGGATATTCCGGTGATTTTCCTTACCGCTAAATCCCAAAAAGAGGACGTAGTGGCGGGGTTCAAGACAGGATGCGACGATTATATCGTGAAACCGTTTAGTTCGGAAGAGTTAAGCCTGAGAATAGAGGCCATACTCCGCCGATGCCGGATCACAGCGGATGTTGCCGAAAAAGTAACTTTTACTTTCGGCAATACCGTGTTTAATTATTCCAATCTTAACCTGAAAGTAGGGCCGAGTGAATATATCCTTACGCGGAAGGAGGCCGATTTGCTGATATTCTTTTGCCGGCATACAGGGGAATTGCTTCCGCGCGAGGTAATCCTGAAGGCTGTTTGGGGAGACGACGATTATTTTATTGGCAGGAGTATGGATGTGTTTATCACCCGGCTGCGCAAGTACCTCAGGGAAGAACCCCAGGCAACCATCAGCAATATTCATGGGGTGGGTTTTGTATTTGATATTAAGGAATCCTGAGACGGACAGCTGATTTTTATTGATTTGGACAGGATAATGCCAGAATCGCATGGCAATTTCCAATGAGAATCCGGATGCTGAAAAATGAAAAATTTCCGCCCTATGCAGTTGACAGGTTTTATACCTTTGTAGCCGTTTTTATTCAAACTTACCAAAGACAATGAGGAAATTAAATATTCGAATCTGGTGTTTACCCCTGATGATGACCATACTGTCAATCACGGGGTTTGTTTACGGTCAGGACGCCAGCATACGCGGGTTTGTGTATGAAAAAGAAACCGGAGAACCGGTTATTTTTACAAATGTTTACTTACAGGGCACAATTTATGGTGCGGCAACCGATGTGAATGGATATTATAACATTGCAAATATTCCGGCCGGCAGCTATAATTTAATGGTCACATATTTAGGCTACGACACACTTTTAATTCCCATCACCATCCGAAGGGGCGAACTTATTACCCGACAGCTTTATCTGAAAAAGGCAGCCTATGCCATTACCGGGGTGAATATTTCGGCCGAACGCGAAGAAGCCAGAACCGAAACACGCACATCGGTATTAAAAATTACGCCACGGCAAATCAAGCAGATACCCAGCATGGGCGGCCAGCCAGACTTAGCCCAGTATTTACAGGTACTGCCGGGGGTTATCTTTACCGGCGACCAGGGAGGACAACTTTACATCAGAGGCGGTTCGCCCATCCAAAACAAGGTTCTGCTGGATGGAATGGTCATCTACAACCCGTTTCATTCCATAGGCCTGTTTTCCGTTTTCGATACGGATATTTTGCGGAATGCCGAAGTGTATACCGGCGGTTTCGGCGCAGAGTTTGGCGGGCGGATTTCTTCGGTCATGGATTTGACAACAAGGGACGGAAACAAAAAGCGATTAGCCGGAAAGATTGATGCAAGCACATTTGGTGCAAAACTTCTACTTGAGGGACCGCTGAGCAAATCCAAAGACGATAGCCCCGGTAGTTCCTCCTTCATATTGAGCCTGCGAAACTCTTACCTCGAACAAAGTTCGAAAGCCCTGTATAAATATGTAAACGAGGATGGTTTGCCGTTTAACTTTTTCGACGTTTACGGAAAGGTTTCCATCAATGCCGAGAATGGCAGCAAAGTCAATTTCTTCGGGTTTAATTTTGCCGACCAGGTCAACAATTACAAGGCCTTGTCTGATTTTAACTGGAATGCATTTGGCGGCGGCACTAACTTTGTTTTGATTCCCGGACGGACACCAGTCCTGCTTGAAGGTGCGTTTTCGTATTCGAATTATAAGGTGAGTTTACAGGAAACAGGGAAAAAAGACCGTACCAGCGGGATTGCCGGGTTTAATGCAGCACTCAGCTTCACATATTTCATTAACAAGGACGAGCTTAAATACGGATTCGAACTGATGGGGTTCAAGACAGATTATTACTTTTTCAATGCCCTCAACCGGATTATCCAGCAAGAGGAAAACACAACCGAGCTTGGCGGTTATTTCAAGTATAAGATGACAAGGGGTAAGCTCCTGATAGAGCCCAGCATACGAATGCAATGGTATGCCTCCCTGAATACCGTTTCGCCTGAACCCAGGCTGGCACTTAAGTATAATGTCTCCGACAAATTCAGGCTGAAAGCTGCAGGCGGTTTTTATTCGCAGAATTTAATCAGCGCAAGCAGCGACCGCGATGTGGTCAACCTGTTTTATGGGTTTCTCTCAGGTCCGGATAACCTTCCTGCTGAATTCAACGGCGAAGAAATCAGCGATAAACTGCAGAAAGCATGGCATGCCATCATGGGGGCCGAATTCGACCTTGCACGCCACCTGACAATGAACGTTGAAGCTTATTACAAGAAGTTCACCCAACTGACAAATATTAACCGGAATAAAATTTTTGAAGACACCCCTACATTTGCCAATGAGCCGGACGAACTGAAAAAGGATTTCATAATAGAAACCGGTGATGCCAAAGGCTTCGATGTATCCGTGAAATACGACCCCGGCCGTTTTTATTTCTGGGGGGTTTATTCACTTACCTACGTCAACCGTTTCGACGGAAAAAACACCTATTCCCCACACTTCGACCGCCGGCACAATGTTAACCTCGTTGCCACCGTGACCCTTGGTCCGGGGCGGAACTGGGAGCTGAGTACCCGTTGGAATTTCGGCTCTGGATTCCCGTTCACCAAAAGCCAGGGGTATTTCGAAAAAATCGTCTTCCCTGACGGGGTTTACTCTGACCCCACTACTATCAGCGGCGATCTCGGAGTCGTATACGGGGAGTTGAACACCGGCCGCCTGCCATACTACCATCGACTTGATTTTAACATCAAACGTAAATTTGAGCTGAGCAGCCATACAACGATTGAACTCAATGCCGGAGCCACCAATCTCTACGACCGGAAAAATGTGTTTTATTTCGACCGTATCAATTTCGAGCGGGTTGACCAGCTTCCGATTATGTACAGCCTTGGCGCAACGATTTCTTTTTAAAGGGTTTTTTGTTGACCCTCTGCTACCGATGTGCTTCCTGAGAATCTGAGACGTATGGTACGGGGGCCTGAATGCCCCTGACCTGTCAGAATGGCCTCCATACGATCAGGGGCGGTTTTGCAATAAACAATTCGTTGGGGAAAATCGTGTAATGGGTTGGTGAACACGACACTGTCAGCATTCAGAGTTTCGAGGCGGAATGCAATTGCATTCCCGTTGTTTTCTCCCTTTACCCGGGCTATATAGTATATTCCGGTGTCGGTTTGCACAATGCTTAGCGTTTCGTAAAACAGGGTATCCCGGTTACGGCTGGCAAGTGTTATCCCTTGCAGGTGAGCATCTCCTGCCGGGGCCCAGCTTTCGGTCATCAGTACGTCCTCATTTACGAAAGTCCATTCACCGGAAAAAAAGTCTTCCAGATCTTTAAAATCAATTGTTTCGGTTTGCGGCTGGCATGCTGCGAGCATTAAAATCAGCAGGCATGAGAAGAGATGAAGGTTTTTCATTGGGTGAAAGTTTTATTGAGGATATCCCGGTCAGTTTTACTCAATTCAAAATCCGTAGACAGCGCATTATCGAAGAGGTGTTCAAAGGAACCGGTTTTGGGGATTGTGAGGACATTGTCATTTGACACGACCCAGTTTAATGCAATCTGTGCCGGGGTTTTCTGGTATTTTTTACTAAGGGATAATATAAAGGGGTTGGAGGCAAGTTTGCCAAAATTGTCTTTTCCGAGAGGTCGCCAGGCAATGATAGAAATATTATTTTCTCTGCAGTATGGGATGATTTCGTTTTCCGCGTTTTGGGTATAAACGCCTTTATTACGCGAAAGCAACCCATATTCAATCTGATTGGCTGCAATCGGATAAGAGGACGCACGAATCGCTTTTTTGAGCAGAGGCTTTTCGAAATTACTGACGCCAATCAGCCGGGTTAGTTTTTGGTCCGCCAGAAAATTCATGGCCTCTATGGTTTCTTCGACAGGAACCGACGGATTTGGGAAATGGATCAGGTAAAGGTCGAAGTAGCCGGTGCCAAGCCGGGAGAGGCTTCTTTCGGCTGCACGCAGTACGTCTGACTTTTTCAGATTTGTATGCCAGACCTTAGAAGTGATGAAAAGGTCGTTGCGCCTGAAATCGCGAATGGCCAGCCCGGTGAGTTCTTCTGCATGGCCCCCGCCATAAATCTCAGCCGTATCGATATGCCCCATACCCAGAGAAATGGCTTTTTGGATGATATTTACCCAGTGGGAGTCCTTGGAATAGTCGGGTGTATTTCGCCCACCCATTTCCCAGGTACCTGTTCCCACAGATGGTACTTTAATCCCAGCAATATTTTTGTAAATCAATGTTTGAAGTCTGTTAGATGTTTAGGAATCGAAAAACAAATCAGAGAACCGTTTTCCGGTTCTGATTCAATGATAAGTTTGCCTCCGTGCATTTCGACAAACTCCTTGCAAAGTGTCAGGCCAAGTCCATGTCCTTTTTCGTAGGCAGTGCCGGGTGTTGTAAAATGCTCACCCGCGTCAAGGATCAGCCGGATATTATCTGGCGCAATACCTACACCGTTGTCGCGCACACAAAAGGTCATCCAGTCGTCTTCTTCCTGATGGTAAATTTCGATGGTGCTTTGGGGATGGCTGTATTTGATCGCATTCGATAAAAGGTTCCTGAAAACAAGCGTTAGCATGTTTTCGTCGGCAAAACACATAAGGGTTTGACGAATCCGGTTCGCGGTGTAGATTTTTTTTTCTGACATGATTCCCTGCATCAGCTTGATGTTATCGTTGATAATTATTGAAACATCAATATTATGCGGGTTAAACCGGATTTCATTTCGCTGGCTCTTAGCCCACGAAAGGAGGTTTTTTAGTAATTCGAGGGTTGAAGCGTTTGAACTCAGGGCACCATTAAGAAACTCAAGTTGCTCGGGCCGGGGAAGTTCGCTGTCAATCAGTAATTTCATGACATTGCTGATATTCACAATTGGCCCCATAAGGTCGTGCGATATAATAGAAAATAGACGGTCTTTGGTGGCAAGTGCTTCCCTGAGCAGGGTGTTTGCCTGCTCGAGCTGTTTCTGCTGGCTTTTCAGGGTTAGGTGGGTCTTTACCCTTGCCAGAACTTCCTCCTTATTGAAAGGTTTTGTGATGTAATCGATACCACCCAGCTCAAAACCATGGATAATATCTTCCTTCGAGTTGAGCGCGCTGATAAAAATGATAGAAATATCCCGGGTTTGGGGGTCATTTTTTAAGGTTTCGCAAACGGTGTACCCATCCGTTTCGGGCATCATGATATCCAGGAGGATTAATTCGGGATGCAGTTCCCTGGCCAACCGGATGGCTTCCTGGCCGGAAGTAACAGAAAAAGAAGAAATTCCTGCCCTGTTTAGAAAACTTTGCAGGACCACAATGTTTTTTTCGTTGTCGTCAACCAGCATTACTCTGGCGTTGTTGTCTGTCAGACTCATGTTTTTGGGGTATCAAAAAGTGTTTTTATCAGGTGTTCTTTAGGCTCAATGATGCCCTGTTCGGTAATCAGCCCGGTTATCAGAGATGCCGGTGTGACGTCGAAGGCAGGGTTGATGGCATGACTGCGCGGATTGGCAATCGTAATGTCTTCGATGAGGCGATGATTTTTAATTCCGGAAATGCGCAGAACTTCTCCTTCATCTCGGTGTTCAATCGGAATCAAATCGCCATGGGAGCAATCCGGGTCAAAGGTAGAAAGAGGGGCGGCCACATAAAAAGGAATGCCCATGGCCTTGGCTACAATCGCTTTTTCGAAAGTTCCGATTTTATTGGCGACATCTCCGTTCATTGCAATCCGGTCGGCCCCCGTCAGGATGAGGTCCACTTTTTTGTTTCTGAAAAGCCAGGCCCCGGCATGGTCTGGCAGAATGGTGTGTGCAATTCCTTCATTTTCGAGCTCCCAGGCCGTGAGTCGGGCCCCTTGCAGCCGCGGCCGGGTTTCATCCACATAAACATACACCTTCATGCCCCGACGGTGAGCCATGAAGACCGGAGCCAGGGCGCTTCCCCAGTCAACAAATCCCAGCCAGCCGGCATTACAATGGGTGTTCACGCTAATACCGTCGAACATCAACGCCATTCCGTATTCCCCAATAGCTCTTGCAGCATCTTCGTTTTCGGCTGCCAGGCGATCAGCCTCTGAAAATGCAGCTGCAGCACCTTTTTTCCCGCTTTCCCATACTTTTTCCGTTGCAAAAAACAGATTTCTGGCCGTGGGCCGGGTGCTTTCGATTTCTTTTTTCGCATCAAGAACAAATGTGGGCTTATGGTTCATTTGGGCTTCGGCAAATGCCAGTGCCATGGCGTAGCCTGCGGCAGCTCCAATAGCTCCGGCTCCCCGGATGTTCATGTTCCGGATGGCCATGCACAGGCCCCGGTAGTCGCTGTATTGGGCGATCGAAAATCTGAAGGGTAAAAGCGTCTGGTCAATAAGTTTTACAGTATGACCTTCGCGCCAGATAGTTTTATAGTGCGTTTTGCCAACTAACATCCCGTTTAATTTTTTCGAAATTTGAGCAGGTGTTGCTTCGATTTATTGCGCCATCCGGCCTGCGACTCATAATCAACAATGTAAATCTTTAAATTAGCCTGCGACTCATAGTCAACAAAAAAAAGCCGGAAATCGGCCTGCGACTCATATTTGACTGCATAGAACAACCCATCCTTCGTGGCCTGCGACTCATACTTTACAAAATAAACGAGCAGGTCGGCCTGCGAGTCGTATGGCACAATGAAAACTTTCAAATCGGCCTGTGATTCGTATGGCACCTTAAACACTTTTTGGGCTGCAACTGTATCGGACACCAGCAGAAAAAAACCCCACAGGAAAGCCACAAAAACAGTGACCATGAATTTCTGACAATACTTGTATTTCGGCATGTTGTTGTGTGTTTGCGCCCGGTCAAATGCGAAACAGTAATTTTGTACCGGATTGTAAAATTAATCAAGTGCGGCTATTCAGGCAAATATTATCGTACGGCTTTGGTGATAAATCACCGGCTATTCAGGCGAGAGCCTGCTTCACGTCAAAATCAACATACCCATGCAAAGACCCAATGTTGAAATAATGTCCCCGGTTGGCTCGTTTGAGTCGCTGATGGCAGCCATACAGGGTGGTGCCGGTTCTGTGTATTTTGGACTTGGCAGCATGAACATGCGATCAAGGTCGTCCATGAATTTTTCGCCGGCCGATTTACAAGAGATCGTTAACATTTGCAATCGGCACCAATTAAAAACGTATCTGACACTGAACACTGTAATTTATGACGGGGAACTTGAAGAAATGCGGCATTTTGTGGATGTTGCAGCTCAGGCGGGTGTTACTGCCATCATAGCGTCTGATCCGGCAGTTTTGCAATATGCAAGGGTACGCGAAATGGAAATTCATATTTCAACTCAGTGTAATATATCTAATATTGAAGCCGTAAAATGGTATGCCCGTTTTGCCGATGTCATGGTGCTTGCCCGTGAGTTGAGCCTTGGTCAGGTTAAGCATATTATCAGCGAAATCCGGAAGCAGTCGGTTACGGGACCATCCGGCGAACTGGTTAAAATTGAGGTATTTGTGCATGGAGCCCTCTGTATGGCGGTTTCGGGTAAGTGCTACCTGAGCCTGCATGGTATGAATTCTTCGGCGAACCGGGGGGCCTGCCTGCAATTGTGTCGTCGTTCGTACGAGGTAACCGACAAGGAAACGGGGCTTAAACTCGAAGTAGACAATCAGTACATTATGTCGCCCAAAGACCTCAATACCATCAGTATTCTGGACCAAATCCTGGCGGCTGGTGTGGGTGTATTAAAAATAGAAGGCAGAGGCCGGTCGCCGGAGTATGTCAAAACCGTCACCCGGGTTTATCGTGAAGCGGTTGAGTCGTGTTTTGACGGTAGTTTTTCGCATCAAAAGACAGAAAAGTGGAACAATGAGCTGAAGTCTGTTTATAACCGTGGGTTCTGGGAAGGCTATTATCTTGACAGCCCGACAGGTGAATGGAGCCGGGTTTACGGCTCGCAGGCAACAACCAGGAAGAGGTATTTGGGGAAAGTGACGAATTTTTTTCCAAAGATTTCAGTCGCAGAAGTAAAACTCGAAACCGGTGCCCTGCAATCAGGTGCACGATATACAATCAATGGCCCGACAACGGGTGTGGTAGAGGGTCAGATAGAAGAAATCAGGCTGGAATATGATGCCGTTGCGGAAGCTGTAAAAGGGCAGGTCTGTTCTTTCAGGGTAAACGAAACAGTAAGGCGGGGCGATAAACTCTATCTGGTCGAAGAAAACCCTATCTGACCAGAAAAACCAATATAAGTGAAATAGCTAAGAAAACAGCAAAGTATATCCAGTACATACTTTCTTTGTTCGAAGTTTTTTCTTTTCGTTGTAATGGCACGGCAGGAGGTTTCAGGGGATGCGGATGATGCCTGTGATTTGATTTTCTCATATCCGGATATGATTAGGATTGGTTATGGTAAATTCGTGCTAATATACACAGGCTTGAACGAAAATCCAAATATTTTGTTGCAGCCGCCGGTTACATCATTCAGAGATAACCAAACATTAAACCGAATACAGAGCGCGCGTGCAGGTTTTTCAGATTCCGTATCTTTGCGCCCTAAAACAGAACGCGTATGCAACTTAGTGAACAGGAGATCATTAGACGAAACACCCTAAACGAGCTTATCCGGTTGGGGATTGATCCATATCCCACAGGGGTTTTTCCGG
>Ga0351958_1260_pt1 | contig 11025 bp, 8 predicted proteins | sample TotcelT113001L15_FD_206843 | JGI IMG/M metagenome (GOLD analysis project Ga0351958, IMG submission 206843) | Enriched cells from coal bed in the Powder River Basin, Montana, United States - Total cells T11 rep3 HSBNCT.T11.300.1.L15 ...
CCCTCGAAGGATTTTCCCATTTCGAAATGGATTTTGTTTTTATCTTTTTGCTCTAACTCCAATGCTTGCCGGGCTGCTTCGAGTGCCAGGTCCATCAAAGCAAATGAAACGCCCAGGAGAAGGGTTTTGCGCGACTTATCGCGGCTGGCCTTCAGCAGATTCTCTATCAGAAATCCGTTTGCCTCCTGAAAAAATCCGTTATGGGGGCTTCGGCTTTTGTTCATCAGCCCGTTCACCATGTATATCAGAGAAGAATCCGGGCGATTGGCGTAAGCGGGCAGCATGGCCAGGATATGCCATTCAGCGGGGTTCCCGTAGAAATAGTTGAATCCGTTCAGAAAACTGGTCTCGTATAGTTGTGCATCCGTAACATAATGTCGGGATCGCTCGCTGCCTGTGGTGCCGCTGCTTGCGAAACAGAGCACGGGTTCAGCGTCCCCGCTCAAGATCCGGTGGTTTTTAAAAAATTCGGCAGGCAAACCCGGAATCCGGGAATAGTGTGACGGAACCATGCCGTGACGCCCAAGCGCATTGAGAAAACGCCGGTATACAGGGTTGTGCTGTGATTGGTACCGGTAGGTTTCCAATGCAATGCGGTTGAATTCGTCCTCCGAACGGATTGAAAAGATTTTTTCTGTGAGCATCAGACAAAATTAGCAGAAAAATACCTGGCAGGCTGAACGTTCAGCCTGGCTATATCCCCGGAATAAGGGCATCCGGGATGTCGAGGGGAACCGTCCGGAGGAAGGCGACCGAATTTTCCATATATGGATGCATGAATACATCGTTTTCGATAAACGGGACTTCCTGACGGTATGCGGCCACGAAATTTTCAATGAAACCGGAGCTGAGGGCCGGCCGCCTGAATTCAAGGGCCTGTGCGGCATTAAAAAGCTCAATGGCCAGAATGCGCTCAAGATTGTTGACCACCCGTAAGGCTTTTGTTGCCGCGTTGGCACCCATGCTCACATGGTCTTCCTGTCCCTGCGAGGATTCAATGGAATCGACCGAAGCGGGTGTACACAACTGTTTATTCTGGCTTACGATGGAGGCTGCCGTATACTGCGGGATCATGAACCCGGAGTTTAAACCCGGCCGGGCAACCAGGAAATGAGGGAGATTGCGCTTGCCTGAAATGAGTTGATAGGTGCGTCGTTCAGAAATATTGCCAAGTTCCGACAGGGCAATGGCCAGGTTATCCAATGCAAGTGCCAGTGGTTGCCCGTGGAAATTCCCGCCCGAAATGATTAAATCCTCGTCGGGGAAAATGGTAGGGTTGTCGGTCACGGCATTCATTTCGCACGAAAACACATAGGCAACGTAGTTGATTGAGTCTTTCGATGCCCCATGCACCTGTGGGATACACCGGAAACTGTACGGGTCTTGTACATCGGCCTTGGGCCGGTTTAGCAATGGGCTGCCCTCCAATATCTTCCGAATACGTTCGGCGGTCCGGATCTGGCCTTTATGCTGCCTGATTTCGTGAAGGGGGGCGTAAAATGGTTCGGGGCGCCCGTCGAAAGCATCCAGCGACAATGCCCCGATAACATCCGAAAGGATGGAAAGCCGGAACGAACGCATCAGGCAAAAAACCCCATAGGCGCCCATGAATTGTGTGCCATTTAATAAAGCCAGTCCTTCTTTCGATTTGAGTTCAACGGGCTGCAAACCAGCCATCCGGAGGGCTTCCTGCGATGGCATCCTGCGGCCCCCATAGTTAACTTCTCCTAGCCCGAGCAGGGGTAACGACATATGGGCAAGGGGGGATAAATCACCCGAAGCGCCCAAAGAACCCTGTTCATAGACCACCGGCAGTATGCCGGCATTGAAAAAATCGACCAATCCCTGCACGGTTTGTAACTGAACCCCGCTATGCCCGTATGAAAGGCTTTGTATTTTGAGCAACAGCATAATCCTGACGATTTCTTCGGGCACTTCGTCGCCAAACCCGCAAGCATGGCTCATCACCAGGTTTTTTTGCAAATCAGATAATTCTTCTTTCGAAATCTCAACATTGCAGAGCGACCCAAACCCGGTGTTGATTCCGTAAACAGGCCCTTCGGTAGTGGCCAGCTTGTTGTCCAGATATTCACGGCAATGGATAATCCTTCGGACGGATTCATCTGACAGTGCCAGTTGTTGATGATCGCGAAGAATGCCGAAGAGTTGTTTATAGACTAATTTCTCGGGGCTGATATAATGGGTTTCCATATCAGATAATGAATTAAAATTGAGTGGATAAGAAAAAATCAGGAAAAACCCTTTCGCGGCCATGCGCGAAAGCGGGCACTTCATGCCTCAAAGGCACAGCCCTGTCCGGTTGATGTTAATGATGTATTCCAAAAGCGAATTAATCATGATGCAAAAGTACGAAAAGGCGGATAATGCGTATCAGAAGATGCTATTATCCTGATATGCCGGATATGAACAAAATGGCCCGGGGGATTGTAAGGAGAATGTCATAAAACCGATATCACTTATGCCAAGCCGTCGAATTCAAATTGTTCGTTTCCATATACTCTCGGGCCTGATTGCTTTAGTGTTTATGAACACAGCCCGTTCGCAGTACCAGGCTGCTGTTTCACCGGAACATCTCTGGAGCAGTGTCGAAATTCACTGCATGCCGGGCTATAATCTTTTTTCGTCCCGGTATTTTGCCTTTAAAGGCGATACTACCATTGGTAATATACAGTACCAGCAGCTTTTTATGAGCCAGGATAAAGAAATGACAGACTGGTATCTGTGGGGTTTTTACCGCGAAGACGCCAATGAGAGAAAAATATGGTACCGGCCGGTCTTCCCCGAGGCAGAAGGCTTAGTTTACGATTTCTCTGCCAACGAAGGTGATACGGTAATGGTGCTGAACCACGACATATCGGATCAACCGGTTGAGTTGATTGTGCAATCCGTTACCACAGAATTTGCCGGTGGAATAGCGCGAAAGAAAATGACCCTGTGGGAGGCCTCTTCTTTTCAGGCCGAAACCTGGATTGAAGGAATCGGCAGCCTTTATGGTTTTAAAAACAGCGGTGCCACGTTTCTGGGTGCCGCCTGTGGCAGCGAGGAGTTGCTGTGTTTCTCGGAAAACGGGGAAATGATTCACCAGAATCCGGCCTATTATACCTGTTTTTTTGAACTTGCCGGTACCGGTGAACCAGAGCCGCCGACGCGCACAAAGGCATGGCCGGTTCCTTCGTCTGATTTGGTCAATATAGAGTTTGGGGTTCAGGGTAAAAATACAGCCCTTCTGTTCAGTTCGCAGGGCCGGATTATCCGTTCACAGACGAATGCCTCGGAGAAGTTTTTGATTAGCCTTGGCGGGCTTCCTTCAGGGATGTATCATTTACACATTATCCACCCCCAGGCTGCAGAAAACATCCGGTTGCAAAAATTGTAGCACTCATTTTAAGGGATTATGTATTTTTACGGGAAATAAAAAAGATGATGCGTAAAATATTCATTCTGTTTTTTCTGACCGGTTTACTGATTTTCACATACTCTTCGATGGCCCAGCGCGTTTTCGGGGGAATCACCGCCGGTGTGAATGCCAGCCAGGTGGCCGGGGATGTTGCCTCCGGTTACGACAAGGCGGGCATACATGCGGGGCTTTTTGCCTACACCCATTTCACAGAGCAGTCAGTTTTTCAGATGGAGCTGGTCTATAGCCAGAAAGGGGCCCGAATGAATCCTACCGAAAAAAACGGTTACAACTCTTACCTTCTCAGGTTGAATTATATAGATATTCCCTTCGTGTATAAATATTTATACAACGACAGGCTTAGTTTCGAAGGCGGGCTTTCGTATGGTTATCTTCTTCACAACTACGAAGAAGCCAATTTCAGCACCAATGTGGGGGATGCGGGTTTTCACCGGCATGCGGTCAATATTCTGGTGGGCATACAGTACCGGTTTTCAGACCAATGGGCTGCCAGCCTCCGGAGTACCAACTCCCTGTATCAGGTCCGCGACCATGTTTCGGGAGCGAAGCGTTTTTTCAACCGCGGGCAGTATAATGATGTGCTGACGTTTTCCTTTCAGTATTATTTCAGGCAGGGCCGTTAGTTTTTTCCGGGGCCAGCAAAACCAATAGTTTCTCGATATCCGATTGTATCTGGCTAATGGATGTGTAAATGCCATATCGCCGGTATTCCCTTCCTTCGGCCAGAAGGATAAGCGCGGGAAGGCTTAGAACCCCATGTGATGCAGCCATTTGCGGATTAGCCTTTCCGTCGATCATCGTAATGGGCAGTCCGGGGAAATGATTCGCCAGTAAAGTAATTATTTTGGTGCGAAGGGCGCTGCATGGCGCACAATCGTCGGAATAGAAATAGATGAAGGAGACAGGATGGCTTTGCATGCCGGTATCCGGCGAGATTTTCTGTTCCATTTTTTTCGGTAAAAGTAATGTGTTCGCCCGGCAGTTGGATTTTTTTTTGTTTATTCGCACTGAACAACCAAAATTTTTAAGCCATGTCATTAATCATAACCGGTTCAGGACTCACAGTCGAAAATGTTGTGGATGTTGCCAGGCATCATCAAAAAGTTGAATTACACCCCGAAGCCATTGAACGCATCCGGCGCTGCCGCGCCATGCTCGAGAAGAAAATCGAAGCCGGGGAAATCATGTATGGCGTGAATACCGGCATCGGGGAATTTTCGGAAGTTGTGCTGAACGACGACCAGGTGCAGGACTTCCAAAAATACCTGATATACAATCATGCAGCCGGTATAGGCGAGGCCATGCCGCCTGAATGGGTACGCGGGGCCATGCTCGGGCGCATCAACGTACATGCCCATGGCAATTCAGGCTGCCGACCCGAAATTACCCTTACACTGGTGGAAATGCTCAACAAGGGCGTCACACCTTATGTTTGTACCAAAGGCTCGGTTGGGGCATGCGGCGATCTGGCCCCCATGTCGCAGATTGCCCTGCTGATGATGGGCGAAGGAAAAGCTTTTTATCAGGGCGAATTGCTCGAAGGCAAAGAGGCATTAGACAGGGCCGGGATTCCTGTGCCGGGTCTCAAAGCCCGCGACGGTCTGGCGGCCATCAACGGAAGTAATGTACTCACAGCCATGAGCGCTATTTTTATATATGATGCCAACCGCTGGCTTAAACAGGCCGAAATTGCGGCCGCGATGTCGCTTGAGGCTTTGAAGGCCAACCTGAAGCCCTACCATCACCTGATTCACGAGGTGAGGGGCTTTGCCGGCTCAGTCCGCAGTGCAGCCGCTATCCGCAAAGTGGTGGAAGGTGGCGACCTGGCCGAGGGCCGTATCAAATGCAAGGTGCAGGACGCTTATTCGATGCGGTCAACACCACAGGTAATAGGCGCCGCCCACGACGCACTGGCATACGCCCGTTCGCAGGTCGAAATTGAATTGAACGGGGTGGGCGATAATCCCATCTTTTTCCCAGAACTGAATATACAGCTATCCGGGGCCAATTTCCAGGGCTCGCCGGTATCACTGCCCATGGATATGGCCGGTGCAGCCGTCACGATGGTGAGTGTGCTTTCGGAACGCCGCCTCAATCGCCTCAATAACCCGGCACTCAGCGTGGGCCTGCCCGCATTTCTTACCAAAGGGGCCGGGATGTTTTCGGGCCTGATGCTCAGCCAGTACACGGCTGATATGCAGATTGTAGAACAGCGCATCCTTTGCATGCCGGCATCCATACAATCGATACCGGCTGCTGCCGACCAGGAAGATTTCGTGTCGATGGGCATGAATACGGCCCTGAAAAACTTTCAGATTTTAGACAATGCTTACGGAATACTTGGCATTGAGTTCATGGCCGCTGCCCAGGCACTCGATTTCAGGGAATTTAGTTTCGGACATGGCACCACCTGTGCGAAAAAAGTCATCCGGAAATACGTCGAATTTTTAGATATCGACAGGCCATTGTATAACGACCACAATGCCATGAAAAAGCTTGTGGAAACGTGCGAAATACTCGAAGAAGTTGAAAAAGTGACCGGAAACCTCGGTTAAATTTCTAAAATGCCAGTTGTTGAACATGGAAGATAAAAACCAACATCAGCCAAAGCGCAGGCCTGAATTACTGACGGCTTTCTGTATCCTGAGTTTTATCGGCAGCGGGATGGGTGCCCTGGTTTACAGCATGTACGGGCTTTTCTTCCCGGCCATGCGGCAAATGTTTGAATCCGGGGAGATGAATTTCCCGGGATTAGACATCCTGATGACCGGCGGTCAACAGTATTTTATTACCGGTGCTGTTCTTTTTTCCGCTTCTCTTGCAGGTGTGGTTTTTATGTGGAAATTGAAGTCCATTGGATTCCATTTGTATGCCGGAGCGCAGATTTTACTGTTGTTGCTGCCGGTTTTATTGCTCAAGGATTACCCTTTCCCTTATATCGACGGACTGTTGACTTTGGCATTTATCCTTGCATACAGATTTTATCTTAAATTCATGGATTGATGTTAAATAATTGTATGCCATATTTTTGTACATTATAATGGTTATAAATAAGATACAAACATAACCCCCGGGAAGCATGGCTAGTAGTTGCATGTATTAATTTTTGTTAAAAAAATTTTTACAATCCTTGCAAAACACTTGCAGAATGTTATAAATTGCACTCCCCAAAACAAAATTGGGCCACAGAACAGCCCAATTATTCAGAACCGAACCCAATTGTTCTTTATTACCTAACCTTCATTACTAACCAAAATTAAACTGTTATGAGAAAAATTCCTTTTTTGCTTGCATTTCTAGCGCTGTTAGGTATGCAGGTACATGCTCAAAGGCAGATTACCGGAACGGTGACCCATGCTGAAGATGGTTCCAGTATTCCCGGGGTTTCTGTATTCGCGCAAGGCACGACGGTAGGAACTGTAACCGACATCAACGGAAAGTACACCCTGCCCGTGCCCGAAAACGCCAAAGTGCTTGTATTTTCATTTGTCGGCATGCAGGCTGTTGAAGTTGCCATCGGCAATCAGACAGTGATTGATGTTAAAATGCAGCCTGCCGCAACAGCCATCGAAGGGGTGGTTGTAACCGCCCTGGGTATCACCCGCGAGAAAAAAGCGCTGGGGTATGCCGTGCAGGATGTTAAAGGCGATGAGCTGAACCAGTCGCGTCAGGCCAATATCATGAACGCCCTCTCGGGCAGGGTTGCCGGTTTGCAGGTAACCAGCGCATCCGGGAATATGGGTGGTTCGTCGCGGGTGCTGATTCGTGGCGTAAGTTCCCTCACCGGCAACAACAATCCACTTTATGTAATCGACGGTGTCCCGCTCGATAACAGTGACTTCAATACTTACACTACTGCTCGCGGTGCCGGTGGTTACGACTATGGCAACATGGCACAGGATATCAATGCCGACGACATTGAGGCCGTAACCGTTCTGAAAGGGCCTTCTGCAGCTGCATTATATGGTTCGCGTGCAGCAAACGGGGTTATTATGATTACCACCAAAAAGGGACAAATGACCAAGGGAAAGAAAGCCATTGGCGTTCAGTTGAATTCCTCTGTTGCTTTCGACCAGGTAGCTTACCAGCCGAAGCGCCAGAAGATTTATGGCGGTGGCTGGATTAATACCGGCGCAGGTACACAGGATGGGTTTATCACCCAGGATATTAATGGAAGCACCTACCTCCTGCCCGACTATGGTTTGGATGAAAGCTGGGGACCCAAATATGACCCCACCGTTCAGGTATTGCCATACTGGAGCCTGTATGATTGGGAAGCTTTAGGGAAACCCGGTGGCGACCATAAGCTCGAAACCACACCCTGGGTATATCCTGCAAATGATCTCACCACCTTCTTCGAAACAGGTGTGGCTTATACCAACAATGTAGCCCTTACAGGAGGCAACGAGACCGGACAGTTCCGCCTGTCGTACACCAATATGACTTCAACCGGTTATATGCCCAATAGCGAACTCGACAGAAATACTGTCAATTTTAGCGCGACCAATAAGTTTGGGAAAAACCTCGAAGCTTTTATTTCGGCCAATTATATCAAAACAACGGCATTGGGAAGGCCCGAAGTGGGATATGGCGACAATAACGTACTGATGCGCATGAACCAGTGGGGACAAAACCAGCTCGACATGGAGAAAATGAAAGACTACATGAACCCTGATGGAACCCAGCGTACATGGAACCGCCTGTCGTGGGATGACCCTGCACCCCATTATTCTGATAACTATTACTGGACCCGCTACAAAAATTACCAGAATGATGCCCGTGACCGTTATTACGGAAATGCCGGATTAACCTATCATATCCTCGATTGGCTCAAAGTAACAGGTAAGTACAACATGGACGCTTACACCTTCCGTATCCAGGAGAGGGTGGCTACCGGTTCGCAGGCTCTGTCGAGCTATATGGAAGAACTCAGGCAGTCAGTTGAAACGAATGCCGAATTCCTCCTGCAGGCCGAAAAACGCCTGAGTGAAGATTTCCGCCTCAATGCCACTTTGGGAGGAAACCGCATGACCCGCACCTTTTATCTCAATGGCGGCATCACCAGCGGCGGTCTCGTTATCCCCGACTTCTTCAGCCTGGGCAATTCACTCAGTACCGCCATCTCGCGCGACTATGAATCCAAAAAGCATATCAACTCATTGTATGCCAGCGCATCTGTCGATTACAGGAGTATCCTGTTCCTTGATGCAACAGGTCGTTTCGACTGGTCATCAACACTTCCCATAGAAGAAAATCCTTATTTCTATCCCTCAGTAACCGGCACATTTGTGTTCTCCGACCTTCCGGCCATGTCTGATTATAACTGGCTGACTTTTGGTAAATTGCGTGCCGGCTGGGCTTCGGTGGGTAACGATACCGATCCTTATCGTATAATTACACTCCCGACCGGTGCAAACAACTTTGGCTCAGATATCCGTTACAGCCTGCCGGGTGAGTTAAACAATCTTAACCTGAGACCAGAAAAAATTGATGGCTGGGAAGTTGGTGCGGAACTGAAATTCTTCAATAACCGCCTGGGCTTAGATTTTACGTTCTATAACAAAACCACCAGTGACCTGATTTTCGCCGTGCCCATTTCGGCAGCTTCTGGATTTACATCGGCAGTTATGAACGCAGGCAAAATGTCGAACAAGGGGATTGAGTTGATGCTGACCGCTACTCCGGTGAAATACAACAATTTCCGTTGGGATGTCATCCTCAACTTTGGCAAAAACACCAACGAAGTTCTTGAGCTGATAGACGATGTGGAAAGCCTCCGCCTTGGCAGTGGTCCATTCCAGGCAACCATCGAAGCAAGGGTTGGAGAAGCCTACGGGCAGATTGTGGCAACTGACTTTGTTTATGATGCCAATGGACGCAAAGTTGTCGACAAATCAGGTCGCTATCTGAAAACTACCGCGGTTCAGTCCCTGGGCAGCGTGCTCCCCGACTGGAATGCCGGGATTACGAATGCTTTCAGTTGGAAAGGCCTGCAGGTAAGTGCCCTGATCGACATCCAGAAGGGTGGCAAATACTTCAGTACAACCCATATGTTTGGCACCTACTCAGGTATCCTTGAGCATACGGCTATGTTGAACCATCTTGGCAATAACATACGCGATGCCGTTGAGAAGAACGCAGACGGTACTTATGCAGCCACCTCCGGTGGTATTCTCCTTGACGGTGTATACGGAATACTTAATACCGATGGGACTGTCAGCTATATCAATGCCGACGGTACACCCGCAGATGCATCCGTTGAAAACGCCACCATGATTGCCGGAACCCGTTGGGCTTTCGACCACTACTCACGTCCTGCCGCGCAAAGCGTTTTCGATGCCACCTACATCAAACTCCGCGAAGTCAGGATTGGATACAAAATCCCCGGCAAATTCACCGGACCACTCCAAGACCTTACCATTTCGATTTATGGGCGTAACCTCGCCATCTGGGGCCGCGACAACGAAAACCTTGACCCCGAATTCAGCAGCAGTGCCGGCAACATACAGGGTCTGGAAGGCGGACAGCTTCCCTCCCTACGCACCTTCGGCTTTAACCTGAGCTGCAATTTTTAATCATTAACCATTAAAAAATAATAACATGAAACCAATATATCGAATTTCTGTCCTTCTGTCGCTGATGGTTATCCTGATTGTGGGATGTACCAAGAATTTTGAAGAAGTAAACATCGACCCCAACAACCCCAAGGCTGTACCCACTTTTGCATTCCTTACGAATGTTGAAAAGCAAATGTGCGACTTCGTATTCGATTCATGGTGGGGTGGGCGCCAAAGTACCCTCTGGGCCCAGTACTGGTCGCAGAACAACTATACCGACGAAGACCGCTATAATATCCGCCAGAATGTGAACAATATCTACTGGAGGAATATTTTTACCCTGATGTCGGACCTGGTTGAAATAGAAAGGCTCAATACCAACGAAGAAACCAAAGGCATTATGAGTGGATATGGGCACAATGCCTATCAGATTGCTTCGGCAAATATTCTTAAAGCCTGGCTTTTTCAACACCTCACTGATTTATATGGCGATATCCCTTTCAGTGAAGCCCTCAAGGGATATATCGCGGAACCAATTTACCTGCCCAAGTACGACAAGCAGGCCGACATTTATCCGGCCATCATGGAAATGCTGAAAGAGGCCAGTACCAGTATTGCAGTCACACAGGCCGACCCCGAAGCCTTTGGTTGGACACAGGGTGATATCATTTACAAAGGCGACATGGAAAAATGGAAGCGCTTTGCCAATTCGCTTATTCTGCGCATGGCCCTTCGCCTCAAGAATGCAGATGCAGCCAAAGCCCAGGAGTATATCAACTATGCAATGGGTTCGGGCGTCATGCAAAGCAACGACGATAATGCTACATTCAAATACATTGGCGTGCCGCCCAATGCTGCCCCCATGTGGAATGCATATTATATCGACGCACGTTACGACTTTGCAGTTACTGCCCAGTTTACCGATCTCCTGAAAGGAGTTCCGGTTGGCGGTGCCAAAAAGACCAATCCTTTTGCAGGTGTTGCCGACCCCAGGCTGCCTGTTTTTGCAGATCCCGTCCAGGATACTGC
>Ga0351958_1263_pt1 | contig 10927 bp, 10 predicted proteins | sample TotcelT113001L15_FD_206843 | JGI IMG/M metagenome (GOLD analysis project Ga0351958, IMG submission 206843) | Enriched cells from coal bed in the Powder River Basin, Montana, United States - Total cells T11 rep3 HSBNCT.T11.300.1.L15 ...
CGCTTCTCTTCGTAGTAGGTCTTGTTCATTGCGTCGACAATTTCATCGTCAACCAAAAACTCTTCTTTGGTGTAGACCCCTTTTGGATTGATAGAGATAAGATTGTACTTTTTCGCGATCTTTTCAGCGGCAGCTTCAACGCTTTCTTTGAGACTGTCGTCGAGTGCGCGGAACTTGCCCGCAAACTCTTCCTGAAGGGCTTTGGCATCGACCTGGAGATTGTTCATCTCTTTGGTGTATTCGGCTTGGGTTACTTCGTTCTTCTTGGCCTTCTCATCGATGGCGCGATGGAGCTTTTCAATCTTTCCACGTTCTGCTTCAAACTCTCTCTGGAGTTTAGCCCCTTCTGTTTGCGCCTGGGCACATTCGGGGACTATTCGGGAAATATCCATGTAGGCGGTCTGGGTTGGTGCAAAGCTGCGTGCAGCCTCTTTTTTAGGCGTAGCCGTAGCGGATGTTGCTGTGGCTGGTGTGCCGGCAGCAGTGTCAGTGGCCGTAAATTTTGGGTCGTCCGCATATGCGAGTCCTGAGATCAGCAATACACTGCATGTGGCGAGAGTATAGCGTGCGATATTTTTCATAAACGTATCCCTTTAGAAATAGGTGATTTGATTCAATTCGGCTCTAGTCTAGCATAAAATAAGAGTCAGGACAGCTTTGCGTTCTGGTTTTTTGTATGGCCCGAGCTCCCCGGTTTCTTGTCACCCTGTTTTCTGGTATCCTAACAATGATAGTTAAACGTGTTTTCTGGAACATTCTCCCTCCCCGCTCATCCTGAGCGTAGTCGAAGGATCGAAGGATGGCACGCGGGGGACTGTACAATAGTCCGGTGAAGTTTTATTATGAAAATTGGTATATCTCATGAAAATCGCCGCGCAAAACAAAAAAGCCTTTCACGATTATATTGTCCTTGAGACGATAGAGGCCGGTATTGTGCTGACTGGTGACGAGGTGAAGTCGGTTCGCCGCGGTACCGTTAATCTTGTTGGGGCGTTTGCCGTTCCCCATGCGGGCGAATTGGTTATGATTAACGCCTATATTGCACCCTATTCCCATGCGTACCAGCAACCAAACGAAGAATTTTCGCGCCGTCGCCGCGTGCTTTTATTGCACCGCCGACAACTAAATAAGCTCATTGGGGATATTAGTCGGGCGGGCGTCACGCTCGTTCCCCTCAAAATCTATTTTAACGACAAACAGTTTGTGAAAGTAGAAATAGCTATCTGTAAGCATAAAAAAGCCCACGTGCGTAAAGAAGAGATACGTGAACGCGATATTCATCGCGAAACACGCCGCGAGCTAACCGGCAAGTACAAATTTTGAATTTATTGCTATTGCGACGACTCTGAGTCGTTTTTGTTTGCGTAGACGGTAAACTGCCAGATGCTTTTTTCGTCCTCGTTGCTGCCAGTTGGCTGCTCCGGGGACTCTTTTTTTTCGTAAGCGGTTAGTTGCCAGATGAGAGCTTCTTTGTTGTTGGACGCGGTATTTGTCGCATGCTCGGCGGCGGTCATGCCCCATGCTCTCGGAACGAATACAAGAGCGAGCATAAGCATAACAGGTTTGGTTTTCATAATGGGCGATCTGTTTGTTCGTCCATTATGTCTTGCTCTGTTCCCTCGGGTTCTTGGTCTGGGTCTGCTGTTTGCCCCGGGATAGTTCTTTGGGGCTCTGCTTCCGCAAAGAGGTGCACAGGAGCATCCTGTGGCGCAATTGCTGTTTGATGAGAGTTGTGCATGCCCCATAGGGGTGTCGTAAGTGTGCAGGTAAGGGTGCAGATAAACAATTTAAGGTTCATAGCGTATTTTCCAGTTATACGATAACAAGTAGATTTAGTTTAGTGTAACCCTCCCTAGGGTGAAAGAAAAGCTCCCAAATCTTGACCCCGTTTTGTACCGGCAGCTACGCTGCACATGATGGTAGATACGGGATTTTCTGAAATAAAGAGTTGCCCTATTTTTGCTAGTTTTTATTAGGGAGAGAGGTGTGAAGTGGTTATGAAAAAATGGGTGTTAATGGGTGTTTTGGGGGCGCTTGGGTGCGCCGGAACTCTCTATGGTTCTCGAGAAAAAGAACTTTCGCTTGAAGATCATCTGGAGAACTTATCTCGCTCGCTTGCGCGCCTTACATGGGATGCGGGAGCGCCAGAGCGCGAAAAGCGGCGCAAGCTGGTTGAAGCGCAGCTAAAAGAGGAGTTGTATTGGAAACAACAAAAGCTGCTTGAAGAGCAAAAAAAACGTGACGAAGAAAAGCGCGTACTGGAAGAAAAACGGCGGCAGAAGGAACTTGAAGAGGCGCGCAAGCGGCAACCAATTCCTGACGGGCAGCTCTTTGAGGAGCTTAAGAAAAAATTTCTCGAGAAAAATCGTCGGCAAAATGAGGTTATCGAAGATATGCGTTTTGCTGATCGCCTCGAAAAGAAGGTTCATGACCGAATAAATATTCAGCGCAAGCTCAATGGGAACTTGCCGCCATTGGAATGGAATGAGCGGCTGCGCCCGATTGCGCGGGCACACAGCGAAGATATGGTCCGCCGGCAATTTTTTTCTCATAACGCCTACTATGAGAATAATATGCCTCAAGGTGATCCTCGAAAAAGTCCGCAAAGGGGTCCTGATTGGCGCTATAAGCAGGCAGGCTTTCTTGCTCAGGGTATGCCTTCTTGGTGGTACGGGCAAAGTAACATACCGCTAGAAAATATTGAGCAGGCCCTTCTGGCTAAGGGGTGGTACACGACAGGGTTTTCTGATGAAGTGATTTACGAATGGGCAGCAGACTCGCTTGATGGGCTTGCCGATACTATTGTGACGGGATGGATGGATAGTGAAGGGCATAAGAAGAATATTTTATCGAAAATTCCCCGCCAGGAGGCGATAGGCATCGCTATTGCATACAAAACGGGGGAAATTCTGGCAACAGAAAATTTCTGCTAGTTTTTGGGCGCAGGAGAAGAGAAGAGTGAGGGGGTGTATGACGTGAAAAAATTATTGCTGGGCGCGCTAGTGTGTGTGTGGGCCCTGTGCGGTTCTCGAGAAAAAGCGCTGAGACTTGAGGCCTGTCTGGATGACTTTTCGCGTTCATTGAGGCAGCTGGACTGGCAGATTAAATGGGCCGCGGGAGAAAAAGAGCGTGAGCGGCAACGGTTGCTTGCTGACCAAAAAAAACAGAAAGAGGTTAAGCGTGCAGCCAAGCGCGCACAAAAAGAACAGGAAGAGAAAAAACGGGAAGAGGAACGGCTGGGGAAGCTATCCCCTGAAGCGCGGCTTTTTGAGGAGCTCAAGAAAAATATTGATGACCAGCGATTTGCTAATGAGCCTATTGCCGATGGGCGTTTTGCTGATCTGCTTGAACAGAAAATTCACGTACTGGTGAATGTCGAGCGCCAGAAGAACGGGGCGTCACCACTGGCTTGGAATGCTCGCTTGCGTGACATAGCGCGTGCGCATAGTGCTGATATGCTTCGGAGAAATTTCTTGTCGCACTTTACGGACTTTGAACTTGAGGAGTCTGGGAAGGCAATAAAAGATCAGGCCTGGCGGTACCGGCAGGCGAAGTTTCCGTTTACGCTTTCGGCTGAGAATGTTGCTCAAAGTTCGGTCAGTACGGGTGAAGAGGTCACGTACGGAGAAACATTTGACCCAGAAGATGATAAGGGCATGGGCACAGGTACCGGCGAGAGCATGCAGGTGGTAAAAAACTGGGCCCCCTCGTTTGATTTTTTGGCGAATGAGCTGGTACAGGGCTTGATGAGGAGCGAGGACCACCGAAAAAATATTTTACGAAAGGATGCAGGGCAGCAGGCCATTGGCATGGCAATTTCGGCACAGGATGGGTATATTTTTGTGACAGAAAATTTCTGTTGATTTTACGGAGAGGGATATGATGAAACGCATATTGTTGGCGAGTGCTCTGTTGCTGGCTTGTGTGACACAAGTTGGTGGCAGGGGGCTTAAAGAAGAGGTAGAAGCGCAGGACTTAGAGGCGATCAAAAAAATTATGCCTATTGATGCAGGGTCTCTTGTGTTGGCGGTTGAAAAAGCCAAGGATGGAAAAGATAAGATCGCAATGGAGATAGCCAAATATCTTATTGAAAATTGCGATAAAGATGCTGTGGGACCAAAAAAGCTGGGCGAGGCGCTTTGGCATGCGGCTAACGATGAGAATCTAGCACTTGTCAACGCATTGATACAAAAGGGGACGGGTCTTGATTCTGTACTTGATCATGGACATATGAACATGCCTACGCTTCTTGTCGCGTGCCAAAATAATCAAGGCGATAAGGTTGTGCAGGCGCTGGTGCAGGCCGGGGCCAAGCTTTGTGCGGATAAGGAGGTATACAATGCAAAGAAAAAGAAAAACGTGGCTGTCCACTGTGCCATACGGCCAGGCTTTATTGGGACAAATCTGGGATCGGCTCTCTGGTTTGCTGCTCGAGCGGGTAATTTTGGTGCTGTGCAGGCCATACTTGCCAAGGCCGACGAGAAGTGCAAAAATGTCCTGCTAAACCCTCCAGAAACAGGGGAACCAAGCCCTTTGGACGTTGCTTTTGGGCGCGGGTCTGATGCTCATGCCAACGACCAGGTAGCGGAGTTGCTGGTGAAAGAGGGAATTTTTTATGATAACTGGCAGGCGGCGCTGTTTTTTGCCTGCGCAAATGGCTTTTTGGAGACCGTTAAGGCTATTTTTGCGTCTCATAAAGATAAGATTGATTTAAAGTTCCTCAGCAAAGAACAGAACAAGATCGCCTCGGTGACTATTGAAATTGGCGACACGCCTTTGCATGTGGCAGCTCTCAGTGGCAACCCAGATCTTGTGATCTTTTTATTACAGCAGGGTGCAGACCGGACCATTAAAAATGCAAAGGAACAGACTCCCGTAGAATTGGTACTGGCGAACTCAGAGGTGGGCAAAGTTTTTGCTGGAAAATTCGAGTCAAAAGGGACGGGGTCTGGAGGGAAGGGCAAAGGTTCTGGCAAAGATCTTGAACAAATGCTTATGGCATTTGCCAATTCTTTAAGTACGCTTTCTTTGCGCGCGCAGCAGGTCAAGATTTGAGTATTGGCTTTTGGTGCTGAAAATTGCTGGAGCTTGACGGGAGATCCCCATGAGATTAGTTCGTGCGCTGTTGCTCATGCTCGTGGTCGCCGGCTACGCCGGCGCCAAGCCGCCACGCCTGAAGTGGCAACACAATAATTGTTGGGTTCTATCAATATTGTACACGCTTTTGAGCATGCCTGAATTGACCCGGTACGTTCTGGAGAACGAAAAAAGCTTCGCATCGGGCAGTTTTGAGGCGGCTTACGCCAGCTTGGTGAAAGCGGTTACGACCAACACGGGCGATAAAGAACACTTTTGGGCAAAAGAGCTCAAGCTCGTGCAGGAGACCATAGTAAAGGCGATCAATGAAGCAAATACAAGCAGGTATATTTTTTTTGATCTCGAGCATGAGTTGACCGCAACGAGCTTTGGCGATCCTCGGGGCTATTTTAATTATCTTGGGTTTAAAAATACGAGCACTGGCCAGGTGCCAGCACTTTTTGAAAAATACCTCTATGGGCTTTTTGATATTCGGTGGCGTCCTAAGAACAATGATCCTACGGGGCCGTACGTGCCCGCCGCTCCACCAGAGCCATATAGCCTTCCGGTTGAGACTGAAGAGTGGCTCTTTGACTACGTTCTTGGTTCTGATGACAAGGGGAGGCTTGGTGCTGTTCCCCAGTACCTGGTGATTTCAATGAGGGATATTCTTGGATCGCTTTTAAGGGCATCGCTTATTCCGGTACATATGGATATTGCGCCATACGTCGACAAGTCTCTGGGGGCAGATAGGGCGCGTTATGAGTTGGTGATGATGTCGGTCAGGAAAAACAAAAACCATCGCGTGGTATACATCAAAGATCCGGGCGATGGCGAGTGGTACTATGCAGATGATTATGGCAGTGAATTTGGAGTGGTTCCGGCACCCGGGTGGCGCCCGAACGAGAAGGGCAAGATTCCCTGGAGCGAAAATTGGTATCCGGTGTATTTTATGTACCGGAATATCGAATTGCAGGAAAAGCTCCGGGATCTTTCGGGTTCGCTCAAAACTCTTACAGCAAGGCTCGGGGGAAAATAGGCGCTGGATGGTTTGCCCGACCCAAAAGCTTTTGGGAAAAAATCTTGTGGCGCCAGGGTCAGTTTGACTATGCTTCTGGTGCTGAGACTTTGGGCTTTAATGGGAGATTGTTCGTGAAGCCACTACGCTTACTGTTGCTCGTTTTCTTGATTGTCGGGTTGATAGGTGCAAAACAGCCTCCGCACTTAAAGTGGAGGGGTGGCAACTGTTGGCTTTTGGGGACAACCTATGCTTTATTGAGAATGCCTCAGCTGAAGGAATTTGCCCTTGCAAATGAAACAAAGTTTGTGGATGGGAGCTTTGAAAGAGCTTATGCGGGTCTTGTTCGAGCAATTAATGATAGGCCTGGTGATCCGAAATATTATGCAACTGAGCTGCAAGCTTTGCAAAGGGCTGCAGAGCAATTATTCGGTGCCAAAGAGGGTGCGTGGCGTGACCCCTTTGAATATTTTGAGAGGCTTCACGTTTTTGTCCATTCCAAAAAAAGTTCTCTGTTTGGGCCATACCTGCAAACGTTGATCGATCTCAAGATAAACGATTCTGAGCCTCTTTCGCTGGGGGTTGAAAATTTTTACAAAAGTGCACAAGATCCCCTCCGAAGCGCCAGAAAGTTTTTGCAGGGTCCGCAGGAAGTTGGAAAAGCGTCAGAGGAACTTGTGCCCGCTATTGCAGTAAAGTATCCCGACTATTTGCTTTGTGGTTTTTTTGTTTGTGACTGGAAGCAGAAGCTTTTAGTGCATGTTCCTTTAATTCTTGATACTGCCGAGCAGATCGATTCAACCCTTGGAACCTTTAAACAATGTGAGTATGAACTTGTGGTACTAACCGTACGCCAAAACGATAATCATTATGTAACCTATGTGTACGATGACGATGGTAAGCATTGGTACTGCTGTGTTGACGGGCATAAGGCCCCGTACCAGGTTTCTGATACATTATTGAAAGAGAATGAGAAACTTTGGAGCAAAAATTTCTACCCACGATTGCTCTTGTATAAGCGTACCAAGCTGATTCCTAGGAAAAAAGACCCCGCGCAGGATGCGCTTGAAAAACTTGCGGGCTCGCTCAAAACCCTGACAGCAACGCTCGGGGGAAAATAGTCGCTGGATGGTTTTTCCTGCCCACAAGCTTTTGGGCAAAAATCTTGTGGCGCCAGCGCCAGTTTGACTATGCTTTGGGTGCTGAGATTTTTGGTTTTAATGGGAGATACCCCATGAAATTAGTTCGCCTTAAGGTGCTCTGGATAGGGGTGCTGCTTGTCCTCTTGGCCCCTGGTTTGGCTGACGCCGAGCCGCCGCCCCATTTGCAGTGGCAAAATAGCAACTGCTGGCTCTTGGGATCCCTCTACGCGCTTTTGCGTATGTCAGGGTTGACAATCTATGTCCTGGAGCACGAAAACGATTTTAAGCCAGGTAGTTTTGAGGCTGCATACGCGAAGCTTGTGAAAGCGATCACAACCAACTCTGGTGACAAAAATAACCATTGGGCTTATGAATTGACTCCGGTACAAAGGGCGGCAGAGAGGCTTGTTGGCTTGTCGAAAAATGCGATTGGTTCGCCAAATGATCTTTTTGACCACCCTCATTTATTTGCAGGGGCGTTGCATGGTTTATTCGATGATTTTGTGGGTGAGCGCCCATGCAAAGAAGTTTATCAGCCGATTTTGTATGCTCATTCGCGTGATGTCAATTTAACGCCTCAAAAGCGCGCAGAGCTTATGTTGTATAAGCAGCAGGGACAGAATCAGCCGCCGGTGAAGCATCCGCCCTATCTCAAGTTTGATATGGGGTCCGGCTACCAGTGGAACAAAGTACGTATCCCCTTTGTGATTGATACGGCCCCCTTTATTGATCCCAAATTGGGAATCTTTGAGGCCTGCGAATATGAATTGATCGTGATGGCGGTGATGACGAACCGTAACCACTTTGTGACGTACGTGAAAGATCTGAGCGACCAGAGCTGGTATTATTGCGATGATCATGGAGGCAGGAACCCACCCAAAAAGCTTTTCCCAAAAGATCGATTGGCGTTGCCGGTGAATAACGAAATCCTTTGGAATGACGGTTTTGAGCCCTATCTCTTATTGTATAAGCGTACGAAGCTGGTTGCAAAAAGGGATCCTCTGCGGGAGAGATTAGAGCAGGAGCGATTAGAGAAAGAGCGGCAGCAGCAAGAAAAACTCCGGCAGGAAAAATTGCGACTGGAGCGCTTGCAGCAGGAACAGCGTGAATTTGAGCGGCTGCAAGAAGAATGGTTACGAAAGGAGTTGCTGCAGCAAGAGGAGGCCGAGCAAAAGCGTTTGCAGCAAGAACAATTGCGGCTCGAGAATCTGCAGCAAGAGCGTTTACGGCGGGAGCGATTGGAGCAAGAGCGGCTGCAGCAAGAAAAACTCCGGCAAGAAGAACTTCGGCAGGAGTTTTTGCAACGGGAACGAGTCCTGCAGGAAAAGCTCGAACAACTTTCGGGCTCGCTCGAAACTCTTGCCGGCCAGCTCGTGAAAAAATAGGCGCTGGGCAGACCGGCCTGTCCGGCCCCAAATTTTCTTGGCCCAAAGCTTGCGGGGTTTGGCTTTGTGGGGCTATGGTGTCTTGGGCTAGAGCCTTTAGTTGGTGGGAGATTGATTGTGAAATTAGTTCGCATAAAAGTGGTTTTTGCAGGGCTGCTACTTGCTCTCATGGTCTCCGGTGGCATCGATGCCAAGCCCCCTCGGTTGAAGTGGCAGGATTTCAATTGTTGGATGCTATCAGCAGTCTATGTGTTATGGAGTATTACTGAGCTGACCGACTGGATTGTTGGTCAGTCCTTTAAAACAAATGCTCCAATGTCAGTCTATGCGAGACTAGCGCAGGCGATAAGAAGCAATCCTGGCGATAACGCCCATTTTACCAAAGAGTTGGGTGAGTTGCAGCGGGCCCTAGAGGGCGATTTAGGGCTTGCGCGCGAAGAGTACTCAGATCCCTTTGATGTTTTCAACCACACTCTTATGAACCTTTCTATGCAGAATCCCTTTAAAAAAGAATTTTTTGAAAAAGTTGATGCGATTTCTTTGCCGCCCGATGAGTTGGAGCGTAAAAAGTTAACTGCGAAAAAACTGAAGCGAGAGTATATACCAGGATTCATGCCTTTATTTGGACCTGACATAGCAGTTGGCAAGTCAATACAAGATCTCGTAGAAAAGTCATTTTTTGTTGATAGGCGATGCTTTAAATATCCGTTATACCTTCTCTGGGTAGGCGATCAACTCAATCCCGTCATAAGCGTGCCTCTCACGATTGATACGGCACCGTTAATTGATCCATTATTGGGAGCGTTTGAAAAATGCGAGTATGAATTGGTGAATGTGGCTGTTCACCACCAGGGGGCGAAACATTACACCACGTATATAAAAGATGCCGAGGACGGCCAGTGGTATTTGTCTGATAACTTTGGCAGTGAGCCAGCGCTTACCGATGATTTGGTTGCCAAGAATAAAAAGGGCTTTTGGGATGCGGGGAATCAACCACGTCTCTTGCTGTACAAGCGCACCAAGCTGATTCCCAGAAAAAAAGACCCCCTGCAGGAAAAGCTCGAACAACTTTCAGGCTCGCTCGAGACTCTCGCCGGCCAGCTCAAGAAAAAATAATACCAAACCCGTAAAGTAACCCAGCACGCCCACCAACCGTTCGTCCTGAGCCTGTCGAAGGATGCGAACGCGCCCATACAAGTTTATATCGCGGGATTGGTATAAGTGCTTAAAAGATCGTTTTGTGTGCAGCTCTTCCAGAAAGTTGGGGCCAAGAATCTTGTGGCTCCAAGAGCCGTTGGACTATGGTGACAAGTGTCGGGGCTTTGGTTTTTGGTGAGAAATTTGTCATGAAATTAGTGCGCATGAAAATAGTTGTTGCAGGGCTGCTGTTCGCCCTTTTGGTTCCTGCTTTGGCTGACGCCGAGCCGCCACCCCATTTGCGGTGGCAAAATAATAACTGTTGGCTCTTGGGAGTCGTGTACGTACTCTGGAGTATGCTACAGTTGACTGATTATGTGATAGGAAAAGCAAAAAACTTCCCGAGAAATCGTTTTGAATCTGCGTATGCGAAACTTGCAATGGCGATAAAAGAAGGATCTGGCAATAAAAGCGACAGCTGGGGTCCAGAATTGCGCATGTTGCAAAATGCAGCAGCAGTAGATTTTGGGACATCGCGGGATCGTTTCGAGGAATCGGGGGATTTTTTTGGCGTGGATAGGCTGGGTAACATAAAGGAGAAAAAAACGGCCATTACCGATTATTTGTATGAGTTGCTTGATCTAGCCGGAGGAGCCAGACAATCTCTTTTTCAGGTGCAGACTCCTCACCTAAGTTTCCTCGGGAAAGGGATTTTTGGTTTTCCGCCAGATACCCCTAAAGAGTTTCGGTTTGTTCCAGAAGATCTCAGCTTGAGGCAAGGGGTAAAGCATCCACAGTATCTCATGGTGTATCTTTCTGAAAAGGGTTTTGATTGGGGGAAGATTTCTATTCCTCTGGCGTTTGACAATGCGCCCTATATAGATCCCCGTGAGGGTGGCTTTGAGACGTGCGAATATGAACTGGCCGTTGTTGTTGTACGCCAGGGAGAAAATCACTTTGTGTCTTATGTGCGGGATTTTGATGATAATAGCTGGTACCTTTGTGATGATTTCCCAGGTAAAACTTCGCCACATGCACCAAAAAAAGTTCCCCTACCGGAGAACAATACAGGCCTGTGGCGCAAAGGTTTCTGCCCCCAGTTGGTTTTATACCGGCGTACTAAGCTGATCCCTAAGAAGAAAGATCTCCTGCAGGAAAAGCTCGAAAAG
>Ga0351958_1077_pt1 | contig 10836 bp, 4 predicted proteins | sample TotcelT113001L15_FD_206843 | JGI IMG/M metagenome (GOLD analysis project Ga0351958, IMG submission 206843) | Enriched cells from coal bed in the Powder River Basin, Montana, United States - Total cells T11 rep3 HSBNCT.T11.300.1.L15 ...
CAAAGTGCCATCTTCCGTGTCCAGGCCGCTGCTGGTCGAGTTGGGAATGCAGCCGCGGAAAATGCCGGTGGCGTTGCCTGTTTCCGTCAACGTCAACGTCTCGCGGTCACCCGTGATTGAATTGACAATGACGACGGTCAGCACATCCGGTGCGCCCGGGTCGATTCCCGCGTCGGCATCCGCCACCTCGACACAGACCGTCTCGTTGATCTGATAGGAAGGCGCGTCCTGGTCTAGCGTATCGATAAATCGCACGGTGCCCGGTTGCGGCGGAGCTACCGGAACGGTGCTGTCCACGATATACACGCCGTCGTCCGCCTCGATCGTGGCGGTGTTGATGATTTCGGTTACCCCCGTCACGTCGCCCACCTGGACTCGGAACGTAACCAGCTTGACCTCGCCGACTGCCAGTGGGCCCACTTCCACGCCCGCTTCGTCCAACGGAAACGCGGTGCTGGCCGGAGGCACGAGGTCATCGGGCAGCGAAATGGCATCGATCGCCGTACTGTTCAGTACATAGGTGGTGTTGGCCGGAAGCGGGTCTGTGATGTGGACGTTGGCAATGGGCAAGACGCCGTCGTTGCGAACTTCGATGGTGAACTCGATCACGTCATTCTCGTCGGCCGCACCATTGGCATTTCCGTCGAACGTCAAGCTGGACGATTTGCGCGCCACGAAGACCGGTTGGGGCAGCAGAGAATAACCGAGGTCCAAGTAAGGATTTCCAGGTCCCGCATTGGCGGGGTCCTGTCCCCAAGCTCCTGCGAGTTTTACGCCGGATACGGTATAGATCCGCATTCCGGTTTGATCTTTGTCGGGATCGAAAATCCGTAACGACTGCAGCGGCTGGACATCGAAATGCTGATCGTACTTGTTGCCGTTGGGATCGGTCAGCGAGCCGGTCGTCGGGTCTCCGTCAAAGTTGGCGTAGACCCGCGTCGCCGCTTCGGCGATCACCCACACGGGGCTGCCGTTGACGGAAATCGGCTGGTCGCCGGCGCCGGGCGCAGCGCCAACCTTCAAAGCCGGTGTTAGCAACGTATCCGGGACCAGGGTGAATCCCCAATCGTGGACGTTGTTCCCCGAGCCAGACGTGTCAGCATCCATCGCGCCCACCGCAAAAAAGCGTGGCGCCGGACTGCCGTTGGTATAGAAATTCGCGCCGGAATTCGCCGGCATTTGGAAGCGGACCACGCCGTTGGCGGGCACATTGAGCGTACCAGACCCGGAAAGCGTGCTGTAGTTGATGGTAATCGCGGTGGCGTTGGGATTGTAGAGGAACGTGGCAGCGGGATCGTCGGCGACGGTCGTCCCGACCGGATTGTAGTAGTTGCTGCTCCACTTATTCAGCGGGTACAGCGTGAACCAACGAGATTCGTATCGCGTGCCGATATCCCCGGTCATCAGGTGGGACTGAACGGCTTTGTCAGCGGTGACGGTCGCGCCAACCTGAATGCCGCCGTTGACATGGTAGCTTTGTCCCTCGTTCAGCAACAGATTGATCACGCCGCCCGGCGCGGGGCCATTCGTGTCGATGGTGATCGTCGTGTTATCTTCGACGGCCATTACCAGCAGCGACACATGTTCGAACATTTCATTAAAAGGCGCATTCTCGCCGACCGGCACCACATATTCCTCGGCGCACAGGCATGTGGGAGTGACCTCGACCGCTCCGCCGAGCACGGGACCGGGGGTGGTCGCCCAGGCGAACCGTGTCACGGCCAAAGCTCTGGTCGTCACGATCTTGTCCCGCGCGTCGTACAGAATGGTGGCGGAATTTCGAGGCGTGTTGATCAGATTGCGGAGCGTGATTACGTCGTTGACGGTCAGAATATCAGTGGCAAACCCGGGCGGAATGCCGTTGCTGGGGTCGTTGTCGCCCCAGATCTGCGTTGTCGCCTGGGTCGGCGATTCGATGTCCGTTTCGTAGCCGTCTTCCCAGTGATCGTAGTAAATGATCGTGTTGTTGGCCGTCGTCGCCAACGAAATGGAACTGTCGATCGTGCTTCCCGTGGACGAGTACAGTTTCAGCAGCGCAGCGCGAAGCTCGTTTTCCGGCAAGGGGACGTAAAAGGTCTGCGCAATTGCCAACTGGCCATCCCAACTGGCCTGCGTTTCCTGACTAAAAGCAATCGGGGTCTCGATGGTTCCGGTGGTGAACTCCAAATCCCAGTCGCCGCCGCGACGGGGACTGCCGGTTATGTCGATACTGGCGGCCACGTCCGCAGCGGTCAGTTCGTTGATCCGGTTCACGAACTCTCGGCCCGTTTCGTTGCCAGCCACATCACAGCCGTAGAACAGAATGTCCGCGCCTCGGTTCAAGGAGGCAGACCATCCTTGAATCGAATCCGCGTATCGGGGCAGATTCTCCGCGGACAGAACGGTATTGCCCAGTTGCACGCCCCCAACCGTCCCATGCGAGACGATATGGAGCGCGTCCCAATTCCGATGCTGGGCGAGTTGTTGGCCGATCGCCGATACACCGTCGACATTTGCGTCGATCAGCAAGGTTTCAAATCGCCGTCCACTGTCGGCGTCCCTTACCAAGTCGTCCAACAGCGATTGGTAGCCAGGCGTCGCGCTATCGATAACGACCAACTCCCGAGCCATTGCCGCCGGCAGGCCGCTGTCCAACAGACCATCCATGCCGGCCAGCAGCCGACGATCCTCCAGCAGTTCGAGGAACAGCTTGCGTTTTGTTTGACGTCCACCTGAAGGGCGATTTCTTCGCCCGGGCTTGCGCGCGGCGACCGAAACAACGGCGGCTGACATGTTGCGTCTCCTTGATTGACCACTCTGACCAGCAAGCTTCACTTACGAAAAACTCTCCTACACTCCCAACAATTCCAGTCCTGGCGTGGGGGATCGTCAGGAATCACCGCGCGGCCCACACTTGAGGGGAGTAAGGCTGAAAGCGCGGCAACCTTAAACAGCATCGGAGAGGGCACACTTACAACTCAAGCTCCGAATTGCGCCAATGAACCATTCGCAGAGTCTGGCGAGCACCTGGGCTGATAGTTCCCCGAGCGACCGTCCTGGCAAAATCGAAAACTCGGCCTTTGCGACAAGAGCCCTTCTGGCAACGAAGCCTATTTCTCTTGTTCCTGCACCACAACCTGCTGAAATCAAACCCGAGGCAGATACGCCCATAGACTCTATATTGAGAAGTCCAAAAAGACAAGAATTATGGTTGATGAATTCCACTCAATCTACACCCGTTGACGCGTGCGAATCTTAGAAAAAGGTTCTAACGGGTGGTCCGGTTATGCAAGCAAGGTGGGCGCGGGCCCCGTTCGAGTTCGCGTTTTCGCGTGTGCGGGGCGAGATTTGTCTGTGAAAGACAAGGTGCCGAAGCGTGAACTCCTGCGGAATGTCAGTCTTTACAGGATGGGATATCAGGGAAACGCAAGGCGGAGCACTGGATGCGTCTTCGGACGATTGTAATGACGCGGAATACCGTGAAGTCCCAGACGCACGGTTCGTCGTCCACAATCACACCCGATCCAAACGGCTAAATAGATCGACGGTGTCGATGAAGTTGACGGCGGAGCCCCGCAACGCCATCAAGGCTTGATCGGGATCTTCGAACCGAAATACCAAAACGGCCTGATCGCCGGTTTTGGTCGAGAACGCGTACATGTACTCGACGTTCAGGCCCGTCGCCGAGATGGGCGTCAACACCTCGACCAGTCCGCCGGGGTGATCTTCGACTTGAACCGCCAAGACCTCGGTGATCGTGACTCGAAAGCCGCCGGCCTGAAGGATGTCCTTCGCTTGCTGCCAGTCGCGTACGATCAGCCGCAGAATGCCGTATTGCTGCGTTTCGGCCAGCGCCAGCGTCACGATATTAATGCCCGCCTCGGCCAACAGACGGCAGGGTGCAACCAGGTGCCCCGGCCGATTCTCGACGAACACCGACAATTGATGGATCTTCATCCTTTCATCTCCGGTCCACCACGCGACGCGCTTTGCCTTCGCTACGTTCCACGGTCCGCGGCTCGACCAGCCGCACGCCGATCTGCACGCCAGCCGCTTGCCGCACTTGGCGGGTCAGCTTGGCCTGCAGCTCTTCCAACACGCCGATGCGGTCGCTGAACATGTCCGGCGCGACTTCGATCTGCACTTCGGCTTGATCCTGACCGTGTTCGCACGTGAGCACGATCTGGTAATGGGGCAGCGTTCCCTTGACCGCCAGCAGTGCCGCTTCGATCTGCGCCGGAAACACGTTGACGCCCCGCACAATGAACAAATCGTCGTTGCGATGCGAAACGCGGCGAATCCGCCGGAGCGTACGTCCGCAAGGACACGGGTCCGGACAAATGGCCGTGATGTCCCCCGTCCGGTAACGCAGCATCGGCAAGGCATGTTTCGATAGCGTCGTAAGTACCAGTTCCCCCGCTTCCCCGTCCGGCACGCGTTGACCGGAACTCGGATCGACAATTTCTGGGTAGAAATGATCCTCGAGCACGTGCAGTCCTTGATGCGCAGCGCATTCGGCGGCCACTCCCGGTCCGACGATCTCGGCCAGTCCGTAGATATCAAAGGCCTCGATCCCGGCCGCCAACTGGATCCGCTGCCGCATTTCTTCCGACCACGGCTCGGCGCCAAACACCCCCACGCGCAGACGCAACGAACAGAGATCAACGTCCCGCTCCTGCGCCCTGTCGGCCAGATGAAGAAAGAAGCTGGGCGTACAGCAGAAGACCGTTGGGCCGAAATCCTCCAGCACGTCAATTTGCCGATCCGTGTTTCCACCGGAGATCGGAATGACGGTTGCGCCCAACGCCTCGGCCCCGTAGTGAAACCCCAAGCCGCCGGTGAACAGCCCGTAGCCGTAGGCGTTCTGGATCACGTCGCCCGGGCCGATACCAAACCAGGTCAGCACCCGCGTCATGGCTTCGGTCCAAACCTCCAGATCGGCTCGCGTGTACGGCACCAAGACCTGCTTGCCGGTCGTGCCGCTGGACGCGTGCAGCCGCACAATCTGCTCCCACGGGACGGCGAACAAGCCCTGGGGGTACGCCTCGCGGAGATCGTCCTTGGTGATCAGCGGCAGACGGACAAGGTCCTCCAGACAGCGGATCTCGTCCGGCGAGACGCCCGCCGCCGCCAGCCGCTGCCGATACAGGGGCACGCGGTCGCAAGCCAGCTGTACGGTCTGCTGCAGCCGCCGCAGTTGCAGTGCGGCGAGCTGCTGGCGACCAAGCCAATCAGCCGCGGTGGCGGGATGGGGGGAACAAGCGGATTCGGTTTCCGAATGGATCACGTGCGTCATGCGGGTGCCTCCGAATTCTACGTATGGTATCACATCTCGGCCCGCTGTCATCCCCCAGCAGCCCGCCCAGCAGCCCGTCCAACGGCACAAGGTCAAGAAAAACCATGTCCCCCGAGGCGGCTTTCACGCAGAATATCGTGAACAATCGTTGTCACGGGAGCAGCCAGTCATTGTCCGCGCGTTACGCAAACTTGGTACGGACGGCAGAGGGATCATGACCGGCAGGGGAAACCCCGAAAAACGCGAGCGGCGGACGTCTGCGAACGAGAGCAATGAATCGTTAGGACGATACCACCTACGAGTGGCTATTTTGCCTTCGGAGATAAAGGAGGTTCCGCGAGATTCACCCGTCGGACAACGGGCCGGCGTGGCTCGCTCCCCAGAGGACTGCCCATGAACTGGATGACTCGGTCCCTGCTGCTTGTGCCGGCGATCGCCTGGGCGTTGTCCCTGAGCGTCTGCGCACAGGATTTGTGGAGCCCGAGAGGAACGAGCAGTATCTTCCAGCCGCCGTCGCCGGGGCCGGCCGAGGATTCGCCTGGAACCTTCCCCGCAGGGACGTTCGCGTCGAGGCATTCTTGGGGACCGTATTCCTCGGACGCTTATTCCTCGGACCCCTATTCCTCGGACCCCTATTCCTCGGACCCCTATTCCTTGGCAGATCCTTCTCCGGAATCGTCGCCATCGGATGTTTCGCAACCAGTCAGGCCTTGGGGCGATCACCATCCAAGTGACGAGCGGGTTGGGACGTCGGAATTCCGGATCAATCCGTCTTGTCCAAGCGAGTACCACCGCTGGTGGGTCCGGGCGGAGGGATTGTATTGGGATCGCGTTGGAGATGGGGGCGAGCATGTGTTGGCGATCGACCTGAACAACGGTGTGCCGGGAGATGATACCGTTCTGAACGCGAATGACCTTGGGTTTGCGATGGAGCCGGGTTGGCGGGTCTTGCTCGGATTTCGACCGGTTCCGTACGACGTTTTGGGAGGTTGTCCTGCGCTGGAGTTCTCCTATTTCGGCGGTTCCGGATGGGAAGATTCCGCGACGGCCGTGGGCGACGGGAATCTGGCAATTCCCGGGGTCCTGGGATTGGTTTCGAACAATTTTTTCATGGCCGATGAGATTCGCGCGGTCTATCGCAGCCAATTGAATAATGTCGAAGCGAACTTGATCCAGTCCTATCGCGGCAACGACGGCGTGCAGATGGACTTTGTTTCCGGCCTGCGATTCCTGGCGCTGAACGAGGATTTCTCCTTGATCGGGACCGATGTGCATGGGGGGACGAGCAGCTACGACATCGCGGCAGACAATTACCTGTATGGAGTCCAACTGGGAGGCCGCGTGCAGCGGCAGACTCAGCACTGGTCGCTGCAGGTCACGGGAAAGGCGGGGGTCTTGCTCAACACCGCCAACCAAAGTCAGGTCGTAACCGACGATCCGAATGCATTTGTACTCCGCAAGACCCCGCGCGTTCGCGGCACGTCGCTGGCAATGCTGGGCGAGGTGGATGTCACGCTTGTTCGCCGAATCACGAACACCTGGTCCGCCCGCATCGGATACAGCGTGCTGGGAGTGAACGGGCTGGCACTTGCCCCCGATCAACTCGACTTCACGGATACATTCGCCAGCGGAACAGCCCTGTCCACCCGCGGATTCGTGCTATTTCATGGGGGGCACGCCGGTTTGGAAGCGGCGTGGTAAGCTCCGCGGAGATCTCCCGCTCGGCAGACATCCTCGGCAATCACAGACAAGTCGTCGTCCCAAGCAAAACCGAGGTGTACATCCCGAGATGCGTTCGTCGCTGTCCTGAAGGTTCGCTCGGTCGGCGAGCAGCGGGCAACTGGATCTGCGGCGTCGTAGGCCAGTCCCACCAACGCGAGATCCGTGGCCCGAGATGCCGGTCTGACGTCTGGCCAAAGCGAGATCTTGCGGAAAATGGAATTGCCCGGTTGGATGTCAGATCCGAGGGATGCGAAGCGGCTCGCAATCTGCTCGTGGAACGGCTCCAGATTCGGCACCCCAGCGAATTCGCCTTCGCCGCCCGCCTCCGACGGTGGTGCGTTCAGGTATTGGATCACTCGCAACACATCCGCCGGCTCGATGCTTCCGGAAGCGTTGACGTCGGGAAAATAGCCCGCCGGCGGGATGCCCGTCAGAATCCTCGCCCCCGACAGATTGAGGTCGTTGATCACGAGGAGAGCGTCGAGCGCCGTGACCCTTCCGTCGGCGTTTACGTCTTCCGCCAGGATCGAATTTGTCCAGAAGGTTGAAGGGTCCGGCGCGGGTTCGCTACCGCCGGGCGTTGCGATCGTCAATTCGGATACAAAATAGGCGTTGTCGAAATCCGAGGGCACAGGGAGATTCCCCGTGAACTGCTCCGAGACGTACACGGGCTCCGTCGCACGGAACGCCTTGATGATTCCCGTCGTTCCATCGTGGCCCTGCGCCGTCACGATCACATCCGCGAACCCGTCGCCGTCGTCGTCCACCGCCGCAACACGCACCGGGGCATGGTAGCTGGAAGTCTCGGCGGCCGTATATGCCACGAAACTCAGCAGCGTTGTCTTCAGGCCGAGTGCCCCATTCAAGACCTCGACTTTCGATCCGCCCCCGGGACCGGTGCCGACGATAATATCGGGGATATCGTCCTCGCGGTTCACGCATGCCACGTCCAACGAGAGACCGCCTTGGAAGGTGGAAGTGAAAGGATAGAACGTACGGACAACCTGCAGGGAAGCGTAGTCGAAAACGTGAACCGTTGGACGGATACCCGCCGCGCTGCCCACGACAATCTCGGCCTTGCCGTCGAGGGATGCCAGGAAAATACTTCCCTCCCATTTGCCCATGTCGGCCGCCGCCACGACGGCGCCGCCTTTGAACCCGGATCCCAATGGGTAGAAACGGCTGGTTTCCAGAAACATCAAAGCAGAATCCGCGGTTTCGTTTTTGAAAACCACGACTTGGGAACCGCCGTAACCCATCGCCGCGATCAAATCATTCCTGCCGTCGCCGTCCACATCGCCCACCGCGACATGAACGCCACCGTCAAACGTTGCCGGAAAAACCGAAATCTCCTGCAACAAGCTTCCCTGCAAGTCAAAGATGCGGACGTCCGGCGTCGAATTCCGGCCGCGAACCGCCACGATTTCCGGCATGCCATCGCCCGTCAAATCCCCTGTGGTGATGCGGATGCCTCCTCGATAACTCTCGTCGAAAGCCAGAAACCGAGCGACCAACGCGCCCGTTTCCCGGCTCACGAGGTGGATCCAGGGCTGGCTGGCGTTTCCGCTGTCGGGGGCGATGACGATTAGCTTCTGGATCGAATCCGAGTCCTGAGCTTCGCCGTTCTCAGGATGGGAGATTTCGACTCCCGGCGGCGGGGTTACCGTCGCGATGTTGGTAAGCGATCCGTTCCCGTTCTGGAGGAACGTGGCGGACGCCGTGTACGTGATCGTGCTGCCTGCGGCCATGTTGACCGTATCGAGGATATTCCCCACCCCTGCGGCCGTATTGCCGGAAGCGAGGCCCGTCACCGTACTGGTGTACGTCACGTTCGTCAACCCTGTAGGGAAGACGTCGCTGACCGTCGCCCCAGTGACAGCGCTGGGGCCTGCGTTGCTGACGACGATCGTATACGTGACACGTGCTCCAAGAACCACGCTGCTGGTGTGATTGGTCTTGGTGATCCGCAAGTCAGCCGTTGGCCTCAACGGATCGCTGTCCGTCGCCGCGTTGTTGCCCGGCGCTGGATCGGTCACTCCAGCCGGCGACGCGACGGTGGCCACGTTCAGCAGCGTTCCCATGGCCGCCGGGGCGACCATGCCGGTCGCCGTGTAAGTGACCGTGCCGCCCACGGGCAGATTCACCGCCATGTCGTTGATGTTGCCACTGCCCCCGGCCGTAAAGCCGGTCGCCCCGCCCGTCTGCGTAGCGGTGTAAGTCACGCCGGTCAGAGCCGCCGGGAAGGGATCGCTGATCGACGCGCCGGTCACCGTGCTGGGGCCGGCGTTGGTGACGACGATCGTATAGGTCGTCGCGGTGCCTGGGATGACCGAGGAGGCATGGTTCGTCTTGGTGATCTGCAAATCAGCTGTCGGTACCAGCGGGTCCGCATCCGTCGCCAGGTTGTTGCCGGACATCGGATCGGTCACTGTGGGGGGGGGTATAACCCTGGCGGTGTTGACCAACGTCCCGGTGGCCGACGGACTGACCATGCCCGTAGCCACGTAGGTAACCGTGCTGCCCACCGGCAAATGCACCGTCTCGTCGCGGATGCTGCCGCTGCCGACAGCCGTGAATCCGGTCGCCCCGCCCGTCTGCGTGGCCGTGAAAGTCACATCGCTCAGCGCTGTCGGGAATGAATCGCTGACCGTCGCGCCACTCACGCTGCTGGGTCCGGCGTTGGTGACGACGATCGTGTAGGTCGTCGTGGTGCCTGGTACGACCGAGATGACGTGGTTGGTGTTGGTGATCCGCAAATCGGCGGTCGGTGTCAAGGCGACGATATTCGTCGCCGTATTGTTGCCAAACGCGGGGTCGATCAGTCCGGCGGGCGGCGTGACGGCGGCCGTATTGATCAGCGTCCCGGTCGCCGCTGGGCTGACCGTACCCGTTGCCACGTAAGTGATCGTACTGCCTGCTGGCAGATTTACCGCTGTGTCGTTGACGTTGCCGCTGCCGTTGGCGGTAAAGCCGGTCGCGCCCCCTGTCTGTGTCGCTGTATAACTCACGCCCGTCAGGGCCGTTGGGAACGGATCGCTGACCGCCGCGCCCGTCACGCCGCTGGGTCCGGCGTTGGTGACCACGATGGTATAGGTCATTGGTGTGCCCGGCACGACCGAAGTGACGTGACCGGTCTTGGTGATCCGCAGATCGGCGGTGGGAACCAGCCCGTCGCTGGCCGTCGCCGAATTGTTGCTCGGTGTGGGATCGACCACTCCGGCAGGCGGCGTAACGGTAGCCGTGTTGACCAGCGTCCCGGTGGCCCACGCGTTGATCGTGCCCGTCACGACGTAGGTCACTGTGCTTCCCACCGGCAGATTCACCGTTGCGTCGTTGATGTTGCCGCTGCCGTTGGCGGTAAAGCCCGACGCGCCGCCTGTCTGTGTCGCCGTGTACCTCCCGCCGGTCAGGGCGGCTGGAAGCGGATCGCTGACCGCCGCGCCGCTGACGGCGCTCGGTCCGGCATTGGTGACGACGATCGTATAGGTCATTGCAGTACCCGGTACGACCGAAGTGACGTGACCGGTCTTGGTGATCCGCAGATCGGCGGTGGGAATCAGCCCGTCGCTATCTGTCGCCGAATTGTTGCCCAGTGTGGGATCGACCATTCCGGCGGGCGGCGTAACGGTAGCCGTGTTGACCAGCGTCCCGGTGGCCCACGGGGTGATCGCGCCCATCACGACGTACGTCACCGTGCTTCCCACCGGCAGATTCACCGCTGCGTCGTTAATGTTGCCGCTGCCGTTGGCGGTAAAGCCCGACGCGCCGCCTGTCTGTGTCGCCGTATAGCTCACGCCGGTCAAGGCGGCCGGAAGCGGATCGCTGACCGCCGCGCCGCT
>Ga0351958_1272_pt1 | contig 10578 bp, 9 predicted proteins | sample TotcelT113001L15_FD_206843 | JGI IMG/M metagenome (GOLD analysis project Ga0351958, IMG submission 206843) | Enriched cells from coal bed in the Powder River Basin, Montana, United States - Total cells T11 rep3 HSBNCT.T11.300.1.L15 ...
TAGGACGATGGCGACGCTTACAGTTCCGGATGAAGTGTTGCGGCAAGCAGGATTGAGTGAGCGCGAGGCCCTCCTTGAGTTCGCCTGTCGGCTGTTTGATGCAGGAAGGCTCAGCCGATGGGCTGCTGCGCAACTGGCCGGCTTGGATCGCAACGGCATGGAAGATGCGTTATTGGAACGGAACATCCCGATCTACCGTCCGACCGCCGAGGATCTGGCACAGGATCTGGCAAACCTGGACCGTCTGGGGGTTTGAGTCTTGGCCGTAGTCGTGAGTGACGCATCACCGATCCGAGCGTTGAGCCATCTGGGCCGTCTGGAGATCCTGGCTGCCCTGTTCCAGGAAGTCGTTGTCCCCGCGGCGGTGGTTGCCGAGTTGGAACAGCCGCGGCCGAGATTCGCAGCCTCGACGCAGGAGGGGGGAATAAAGGGTCAGGAGTGGCGTGTTCAGTTTACGTCAAAAAGGTCGCGAAATGGCATGTTGACACCAACCGGTTTTTGTTCTCATACGACCCCCACGAGCTTGCCTCGTGGGTGAAAAAGATTGTGAACTTGACCGGCTGCGCCGGGGACTTCACACTTGGTCGCCAACACTTAACCGTACACTTCATCGCCACACTTACTCGGATACACTTAACCGAACCGCTTTCATCGGTTGACGCCTTAACGAGTAAGCAAGTCGAGTAAGGGTACCCATGTTCCCCGCAGAAAAGGTGTGTCCCTATGTTCCCTGGAACCGAAAACCCCCGCGCGACGGCGTGCGACGAAAAAAATGCTTGCCGTCGCGTCCCTTGCGCGGTAGGATAACCGCCGTCGCGACGGGCGGCGGTTGCGTCCGGCGGTGTGGCAGGTCCACCTGTCGCCGCCGATTGATCCGGAGCGTTACGTGCCGGCCACGCGCGAGGTTCGTTGTGCCGACACCTACGTATAGGGAGTGACGAACGTGTTGAAACTGATTCATGTCGAGCCGCTGGCTGGGTACCGGCTGCGACTACGGTACGCCGATGGCGTTGCGGGTGTCGTGGATCTCTCGCACTTGGTCGGCAAAGGCGTGTTTCGACTGTGGGACGATACAAAGGCGTTTGAACGGGTGTCCATAGGCACGGCGGGCGAGCTTTGCTGGAGCGAAGACGTCGATTTGTGTGCTGATGCGTTGTACTTGGAGATCACGGGAAAGCAGCCCGACGAAGTATTTGGCAATCTCAGGAAGGTGCCCGTCCATGCCTGAGATCAGCCGCTTCTACGGCATCGTGATCAAGATGTTCCATAATGACCACCAACCGCCGCACTTTCACGCGGAACATGGTGGTGATCAGATGATCGTCGCCATCGAGACGCTCGGCGTGATCGCTGGCAAGCTCCGGCCTCGTGCCACGGGACTGGGCGTCGCAGCACCAAGACGAACTCCGACACGTCTGGGAGCAGGCACGAAACCACGATCCCTTGGATGACGTCGATCCGCTGCCTTGACCCGCGACATCGAAACGGCACGTAAACAATTGCGTGAACCGGAGTGGCGAATTCGGGCGAATCATAATGGAAATCGTAACGTCGCCACCCGGTTACGTTACAAAAGGCTTCTTGCCCGTCTCGGTGGCGGCCTACCTGGAGTTGCTGGACTGGACCGCACGCCAGACGATGCCCGGCAAGCGAGGCTTGACGCCATCGGATGCACCGCCCATCCTGGAGCGGCTGAAGGTTTCGGCAACGACTTGGTGCGAGTCTCGTGGAACGACGCGGTCTGGTTCTGCCAACGCTTGTCGCAGGAAACGGGTCTGCGTTTTGTGCTGCCGACGGAATCGCAGTGGGAATCCCGCGGCGGTCGCCGTCAGTCACGACGACGATCTGACAAAGTGGGACTTGGTGGTCCTCCCTCGGCCGCCCTCGCCGCCGATGGTGGGCTTTGCGCCGGTTCCAGCACGGGAGAGTTCATGAACCTGAGCCGTGCGGAGTGGGAGCAAATGCTGGGGATCGTCCAGTATCTGAAGGGCGCCGATTCCGATCCTTACACCATTGCCCGACTGCGGATGCGGTTGGGTGAGGACGCGCACCTGTTCTACCGCCACGACAACAACTCGCTGGGCGCCTTCCCTTTCGGGGCCACCGGCTGGGTCTCCGGTACGGCCAGCTTCTGTCTCACCTAAACTCCCATCCGAGATGAAGTGAAAGATGAAGACCTCGGCCCTGTGCAGACCGGGCGTGATCGCGGAAGCGTCTTGTTGCTGGCTCGGGCTTAACGCGGCCCTTGGCCTGCGGCGCCGATCATATGCATACTCTCGACGACTTGGTCGACCAGCCCGTACTCCTTGGCTTCGTCGGCGGACATAAAGCGGTCCCGATCGGTGTCCTTTTCGATCTTCTCCAGCGAATGGCCGGTGTGTTTGAAAAGGATCTCGTTCATCCGCTGCTTGATCCGCTGAAACTCGCGCGCGTGGATCAAGATTTCTTCGGCCGAGCCTTGGGCGCCGGCCAGCGGCTGATGAATCATGATGCGGGCATTGGGCAGCGAGTAGCGTTTGCCTTTGCTGCCGGCGGTGAGCAGCACGGCGCCCATCGAAGCAGCTTGACCGATGCAATAGGTCGCGACGTCACAGGGGACCCACTGCATGGTGTCGTAGATCGCCAAGCCGGCCGTGACACTGCCCCCGGGCGAATTCACGTACAGATGGATATCCGCCTTGGGATCCTCCTGCGCCAGGAACAGCATCTGGGCCACGATGACGTTTGCCATTTCGTCGGTGACCTGCGAACCGAGAAAAATGATCCGGTCTTTCAGCAGCCGGCTGTAGATATCGTAGACGCGTTCTTCGCGCCCACTCTTTTCGACAACGTAGGGGATCAAGGGCATGGTACACTCACTCCGTATCGTAAATCGTCAGTTGGTGGTCCAGAAGGTGATCCTGCGGCTGCACGGGTCCCCAGGCTTGGGTCCCCAGGCTTGGGGCAGCTCAGACGTCCAGTTTGTCCTGGCTGCCGTCCGCCGGTGGTTTGGTCAGGATCTCGTCGACCAAACCGTACTCTTTGGATTCATCAGCACTGAGAAAAAAGTCCCGATCCGTGTCTTTGACGATCCGCTCCATTACCTGACCAGTGTGCTTCGCCAGGATCTCGTTCAGCATCTCCCGGTTGCGGAGAATCTCCCGAGCCTGGATCTCGATGTCACTGACCTGGCCGCTGACGCCGCCGTACGGCTGGTGCAGCATGACGCGCGCGTGCGGCAAGGCGAAGCGTTTTCCCTTCGAGCCGCCCGCCAACAAGACGGCTGCCCCACTCGCGGCTTGCCCCACGCAGTAGGTGGCCACCGGACAGCTGAGGATCTGCATGGTATCGTAGATCGCCAGGGTGGCCACGACCTCGCCGCCGGGGGAATTCAAGTAGAAGTGAATGTCCTTGTGGCGGTTTTCACTCTGCAGGTACAGCAGCTTCATCACCACTTCATTGGCATTGCCGGTGTGGATGTCGCCCTGGAGGAAAACGATGCGGTTCTCCAGCAGCAGGTCCCCCAGCGTCAATTGCCGCTGGCGTTGATAGGATTGGTAGCCGTAAGAATTATGCATAGGCATTGCGTCGACTCCGGTCATGCTGCAACCTTTTCCCTTTTTACGAGTGCCAGCGGCCCGGCGCCGCTCCGAGCGCAGCCCGCGATATTACCGACTGTGGGCGAAATGTTTTGAAGCAGGTCAGAAACCCGCCCGACATTTGTGAGCAATCCGAGCTGGGGGCCGATCTGCGAACCACAACCGCCCCCTCATCGCACGAAATCCCAAACCTGGGAGGAGATGCGGCTGCGCGAACGCGTCCCCGCGGCAACGAAACCATCGAATCCTTGCCGGATGCCACGACTCAGGCATGACTCGTGGGGGTGCCCGGAATCGGCTTGGGCTCGTCCCCGTGCTGGGCTGCCGGAATCTCTTCTCGTTCCACCAGACCACTGACCGCATCGTCAATCGCTGCGACATCATCCACCGGCGGAACGTATGGCACTTCCTTGACCAGCGCGTGGCTGGTGATCAATTCGATGACCTTACGTTCGACGATCTGATTGCGAAGCGAATCCAATTCGCCGCTCTTCTCCAGACGGGCACGGATCCTACGAGCGGACTGGCCGCTTTGTTCGGCGATGAGTGCGATTTCGCGGTCGTAATCGTCCGGTTCCGCATCAAACTTCTGTTCGTCGGCGATCCGTTCCAGAATAAAGTGCTCTTTCAGGGCCGTCTCGGTGTAATCCAAGCTGCGTCGATGCAATACGTTTGCGTGCGCCTGAATGACGTCTTCGCTAAACCCGGCGGATCGCAACTCGAGCACGACGCGTTGCAGTTCGCGTCGGGTCTGCTTGCGGAGCAACGCGGGGGGCAGTGCCCAGGCGGCGCCGGCCGTCAACTGGGTCGTGATTTGCTGGCGCACAACCTGCTGTCGGCGATAAGCCTCCTGCCGCTCCAACTCCTCCCGCACCGCGTTTCGCAGATCGGCCTCGCCGGAGAACCCGCCGATCTCGTTGAGGAACGTCGGGGTGAGCTTGGGCAGTTGAAGCTTCTGAACCTTGACCACTTCCAAGTCCACCTGGACTTCCTGCCCCTTCAGTTGCTCGTTATCGACTTCCTCGCTGATCTTCAACGTGGTCGCGCGATGGTCGCCTTGAGCCGCCCCCCGAATCAGTTCGCCGAAAGATTCCAGCTGAGCGTCCCGGAAACTGAGCTTCTGCTTTACGGGAACGGTGCGACCTTCGATCTTCGACAACACGGTGTCGTCGCGGGAGAAGGTCAGGTTGAGCGTCACATGATCGCCGTCATCCGCTGGCCCGGGATGATCCACAAGCTTGCCGGACCGCGACAGAATGCGATGCAAGTGAGCCTCGACGTCCTGCTCGGTGATCTCGCGTTGAGGCTGCTCGATCGTCAACCCCTTCCATTCCGGCATGTCGAATTCCGGGCGGACCTCCAAGTTGAACTCGAACGTCAAATCGCCCTCGTCCGGCATCACCACGGCTTCCAGCTTCAAATCCGGCTCGCTGATCGCCGCAAATTTCTGCTCCTCGCTGATCTGGGCAAGGCTGTCCATCAACAACTTGCCCTTGACCTGCTCGCCGACATGCTCCTTGAAGCGGCTGATCACCAACCGAAGAGGCGCCTTGCCGGGGCGAAACCCGGGTACCTCTGCCTTGGGCGCCAACTCCTTGTACTCCGCCTCGAAGTAACGGTCGATGTCCGCCCGTGGAATCACGGCGGTGATGTGCCGCTCGCAGGCGCTCATCTTGTCGACGGTGACCCTCAAGTCCAGCTGCTGCTTCGGGGCGTCTTGCTCTGGGCTCTGCTCGGGGCTTTGCTCTGGCGGCTGCTCTTGATCCGCTTCCGCCGCAACAGCCTCTACATCCTGCAGTTCCTCGTGGTCGGTGGCCGGCGTGTTCATGAGTCCCTGTATTCAGTTCTCAAAACTCGAAGCGGAAAAGTAAAAAAGAGCGGGTGATGGGAATCGAACCCACGACAACAACGTTGGCAACGTTGTGCTCTGCCAACTGAGCTACACCCGCACTTTGGCACAGTCTAACAAATTTTTCTTCGGATTGCGAACTGACGCCGTCCGCCACCCGAATTACCTCGGATTATAAGGATGCTCGGCGACGTTGCAAGGGTACATCGGCAGTCGCCGGGCAAGAACTTTGCGACAAAAAACGATCAAGGCTTTATCGCACCCCGCTGGAAGGGTGTAAACTACCCAGGATTCGTCCCATTTTCCATCTCACCATCGAAATTGGCAGGGTGGCAACCTGCCCACGTTTTGCGTTCAATATCGAGGCGATACCCCCGTGGCCACTCAACCCGCGCGGCGAATTGCGATCGCACTGGCCTGACCCTGCGGCGTGACGCTGACTTTCAGGAAACTGTCGCCGGAGGACTCGTCGCCCGTCCGCGCGGCATGGATCGGACAGCGAGGATCGGGAGTTTCGTAATTGAGGATCGGAAACAGTTTGTCGTGCTGCAAGGCGAGAACGCTCGAAATCAACTCGACCAAACCGCCGGCAGCCCCTAAATTGCCCATGTAGCTCTTGGCCGCCGTCACCGGCAGCGGCTGGTTTCTCGCTCCGAACACCGCCTGTACGGCCGCGGCCTCCTGTTCGTCGCAGATGCGCGTGGCCAGTCCGTGGGCGTGGTAATGTCCAAGTTGTTCCGGTTCCATGCCCGCTTTGGCCAAAGCCTGGCAGATGACGTTCTGGATCGCTTGGCAAATATCGCCGCCTGTGGTCGGATGAGCGGCAGCCGACGAGGCAAAACCGACGATCTCGGCCAAAATGGGAACGCCGCGAGCTTGAGCGGTGCCAAGTTCCTCGACGACAATCGCGCCGGCGCCTTCGCCTAAGACCATGCCGCGGCGGTGCAGATCAAAGGGGCGGCACATCTTTTCCGGGTCGCCATCCCCCTTGGCACACTCCTCCTGCAGCGCCACGTGGACGGTTCGCAAGGGGTGCAATCGCGTGCCGGTCGCTCCCGCAATCATGATCTCCGCATGACCGCGAACGATCGTGCAATAAGCCTCTGCCACCGCCAACAGCGCCGACGCTTCGCGAAGCGTGATCGAATTGTTGGGACCGCGCAAGTCGTTGTAAATCGCCACGTGACTGGCGGGCATGTTCGGCAGGTATTTCAGCAGCCACAGCGGGGTTACCTTCGGCATGCCGTCCGTTGCCCAACGCGCGAAATCGAACTGTTCGTCGGGCGTCAGGCAACTGCGAACCCCTTCCGTGAATTCCTCGGGAGCCGTCATGATATAGTCGGAACCGTAGACCACGCCGGTGCGGTCCACGTCGTAGTCGCCGAGTTTCAATTGGGCGTCCTGCAACGCCAATTGAGCCGCCGCCACCCCCATCTGGATCTCGCGGCACATCACCTTCAGGCCTTTGCGGATCGTGCGGACCTGTTCCTTGCCCAGGGTCCCGAAATCAGCGATCTCGCCCGTAAAACCGCGGACCTCCCCCGCACACCGAATCGCGAGATCCTCGCTAGGCAGACAGCGAAGCGGCCCGATGCCGCTACGCCCCGCGGCAAGCGCATCCCAGACAGCCTCTTTTCTGGTGCCCAGGGGGCTGATCAAACCGATTCCGGTGATGACGACGCGGCGAGTTGCTGTGGATGGCATGGCGTTTCCTGCGCCGGAGGACATGATGGGGATTGGACCGGCTGAAGCCGGCACTTCAAGCTGGCATTTCCTGGCCCGAGCGGGGCACAGTCCTTGATGAACGTCGTCCAAAACTAGTCGTCGGCAAGCTTTCCGCTGATCAGCCGAAGAAATTCTGCGTTGCTGGGAAAACGACTCAATTGACGAGTCAATTGCTCCATCGCTTCCACGGGATTCATGCTGGTCAACGTCCGCCGCAACATCGTCACGGAGTGCAGCGTCTTGGGGTCGTGCAGCAATTCCTCTCGGCGAGTTCCGGACTGGGTGATGTCCATCGCCGGCCAGACGCGGCGATCCGACAGCTTGCGGTCCAGCATCAATTCCATGTTGCCTGTACCTTTGAACTCCTGGAAAATCAATTCGTCCATCCGGCTCCCGGTGTCGATCAACGCGGTGCCGACAATCGTCAGCGACCCGCCTTCCTCAAACGCGCGCGCCGTGGCAAAGAGCTTCTTGGGCACATCCATCGCCTTGATGTCCACGCCGCCCGACATCGTGCGGCCCGTGTTGCCCACCCATTTGTTGAACGCCCGCGCCAAGCGGGTGATCGAGTCCATCAGCAGGAATACGTCCCGGCCCATCTCGGCCAAACGCTTGCAGCGTTCGACAATCAGCTGCGAGATGCGCACGTGACTCTCGACGTCCATGTCCAAACTGCTAGCAACCACCTCGCCGTTCACGTTCCGACGCATGTCCGTGACTTCCTCCGGACGTTCATCGACCAACAGCACAATTAACTTGACCTCGGGATAATTCGTAGAAATCCCGTTGCTGATGTGCTGCAGCAAGATCGTCTTGCCCGTTCGCGGGGGAGCCACGATCAGCGCTCGCTGGCCTCGCCCCAGCGGCGTCAATAGGTCCATCACACGGGTCGTTATCGGCTCGGTGCCGGTTTCCAAACGGAACCAGACTTCCGGATTGATGGCCGTCAGTGAATCGAAGGTCTTGACGTTGGCGTAATCATCCGGCGGCATGCCGTCCACGTCCAGGACTTCCCGTAAACGGGGTCCCTGCTGCCGTCGCGCCTGCTGAACCATCCCGCGGATCATCACGCCTTGCCGCAGGCGGTACTTTTCGATCATCGTCCCAGGCACAAACGGATCCGACCGTTCGCGAGAGTAGTTATTCGTCGGACTGCGCAGGAACCCATAGCCGTTGGGATGCATCTCCAGCAAGCCCTGGCCCTCCTCCAACTGACCATCCGCCTCGTCGATCGGCTCCCGGTCGACAGCTGCAACGCGATCGGTTTGAACGGGTCGCCGCCGTCGCCGCCCGCGTCCGTTGTAGTTACTGCCGTTACTGCTGCTGGTGCTGCCGTGACTCGTCGCGCGCCCCGGAGTTTTTGTGCGAGTTCTTCTCTTCCCCATGATCTTGACCATCCCAATACGTCCAGGAACCTGCCGAACTGGTCCTCAGAATCGGCGAAAAACTGGTGACTCGCAACGCAAGTAACGGGCGAGCCCAGATACAGCCTGCCGGGGTTGAATCCGAAGGCATGCTATTGCTTTACTGCAAAGAAGGACCGTTCCCTGTGAACACCGCCATCGCAGTGTCAGATGGATAACAGTCGCGTCAGAAATCGAACTCCGAAAGCCAAATAAAACAATTCGGATGCACAAGCAAAGAATCGCCTTATGGCCGCCGGACCTGTGGTCCTCTACCTGTCTCGCGTGATCGGCACATCCGTTCGCCGTGGTTAAAGCAACTAACTCAACTTACCACGAAGAAATCAGGTGATTGCTTGACCGCCGCTGTCAAATGCAAGACAAGCAGATGGCCTCCTCCCCGGATCACTTCTAAAGCTCGCTTGACTGATCAAGCAACGGAAGGGGCGGAGACCTAACTAACTTGAGCGTTTCGTGAGGCGCAATTACGCGTCTAGTCAGAACCTCACTCCCGAAATCTTACCGATACCGCCATCCCTGTCAACGGATAAATCCATTGCGGACACAAAAAAGGGCGATTTTCTGCAATTTTCCTCAACTCGCCCAAGATTCTGATGTCAACCAGTTCCGTTGGCCGTCCCACATCAAGCCGTAAATTCGGAAAAAACACCCTAATCGTTAGATTTTAACTCACCGTTTGTCCATTGATGACCGATATCCGAACGGGAACAGTTTCCTTGGCCCCCCAAGAAACGGATTGATCCATGCGCGAAGCTCTTCGTCTCACGCTCGTCGGACTGCTGATCACCTCCGCTCCGCCTCCTGTGCTCGCCCAAGCCGGGATTCCGTGGCTGGACAGCGTGCCCGAAGCGCAGCAGATCGCTCGACAGGAACAGCGATTGCTGCTAATTCATTTCTACTCGGACACCTGTCCTCCCTGCCGGAAGCTCGATCAAGTCGTATTTACGAACCCTGAGGTCCATCGAGCCATGGCGGCCAACTATATTCCGGTCAAGATCAACGGCGACCGCTCCCGCAGCACGGCGACTCAGTTCCAGGTGGACCGATGGCCGACGGATGTCATTGCCGATCACCAAGGGCGAGTGCTCTATAAGACGGTCAGTCCGCAGGATCCTGCGCGGTACATTCAGTTGCTGAACGCCGTGGCTGCCGATTTTCGCGTGGCAAATCCCGCTACGCAGGTCGCAAACAGGGGGGTGCCCCCAACCAGGACAGCCAGCGGGTATGCCGCTGCGGCGTATGACAACCGATCCGCTTCGCCACCGCCGGCGATGTACAACACGAGCGGTACCCCGGGACCACAGCAAAATGGCCCTCCCTACGCGGATCCCTACGCGCCCCGAACGCCTGCCGCATCAAATATCGGAACGTCTCCGCCGCCATACTCTGGGGTGGCGCACTCCGGGACTCCCGCCCCTCGCGAACAAGTCAACCCCTATGCGAGCCAGTATGGTCCACCGCCAGCCACTCAGAACGCACCACAAGGCGTCGGCTACGATCCGCGAAGCACCTGGTCTCAGGCTCCGAACATGGGCGAGGCGGCCCCGTACGGCTCCGCTGCGTCGGCATCGGCACATGACCAGTTGCCGACCCGATCGGGATGGCAGGAAAATCGCTTTGTGTCCAACGGTGGTGCGGAGAATCGTGATCTGGCTGATCGAGGTGCGGCGGATGCCTCGGCTCGTGTCGAAGCTTCCAACATGGATGGTGCGTCAGCCGGCACACCGATCGGGCTGGATGGTTACTGTCCCGTCACCCTCCAGGAGCAAGAGCGATGGGTGAAGGGCGATGCGCGGTGGGGAGCCGTTCACCGCAACGTAACGTACCTGTTCCTGTCGCAGCAACACCAACAGCGTTTCATGTCGGATCCGGACCGCTACAGCCCCGTCCATTCCGGATTCGACCCCGCGCGTTACGTCGATCGAGGCGAATTAGTGCCCGGACGACGGGCACACGGGATGTGGTTCCACGGAAAAACGTACCTGTTCGCGGACGAGCCGTC